>OGGQ01000316.1_pt1 | contig 70978 bp, 69 predicted proteins | sample 1571191 | NCBI WGS metagenome assembly OGGQ01 (sample SAMEA2582061, study PRJEB24529) | metagenome | biome: Human gut stool | place: China | collected 2011
TCCACCCAGTCTTATCATAGAAGAATCTTATTTACAGACTTTTCTTCATACCCTCTTTTAGGGGGGATTCCCCCCTAACCCCCATGTTCCGTATTGCCAGAAAACTTCTTTCAGAACTTTCCTGACAAAACGGCTAGTAAAAGAAAAACAGAAGAAAATAGGACATCGTTTTGTCGATGTCCTATTTTGCGTTTGTATCGTTTATTTTTCTAATTTCAGTAATGCTTCTCTTTTGACACGCCAGAGTTTTCCGATTCGTATAGCAGGCAGTTCTCCAGAGTGTACCAGTCGGTAAAAAGTATTTTTTCCGATGTAAAGTAAATTCATGACTTCTTTTGGTGTTAAATATTCATTTTCTATGTCTTCTTGATCATATTGGTCGTAGTCCCAATCTTTCATATAGAAACCTCCTTTTTGTCCGGGTCAAGCCGCCGCATTCCCTATTGCAATGCAGCCGCTCGGTTTCCTTGATGATGGAACATATACAAAATGTTCCTGGCAGATGTCACCGCGCAGCTTCCTTGCAATGTCATTTGGCAGCTTGACCGAAACTCCTTTTGATACCTTATAGCATTGTTTAGCGTTATATTGTCACAGTGATATCGTATATTATTTTACAGATAGATCAAATGTTGCTGGATTCCAGTCATTTATGGCGGCAGAGGTCTATCTTTTTCTTATGGGAAAAATAAAAGACATTATTATTTTTCTCAATGAAAATATGTATTTTGATAGAAAAACACGAAGAAAAAAGAAAGGAAGTGGTTTAAATGATGCGAAAGGTTTTGACTGTACTTCGCCGTATTTTATGGGGAATGGCACAGAATATGTTTTCTCAAGTTTTTGCTGTGTGATGAAATAAACCAGAAAGGAGCGTGATGGTCAATGAAAAATTGAATCTAAAGCCCAATTCTATATGGAGCGTGTTGATTGCTGGAGCTGCAGTGATTGTCTGTGCTGCCATTGATGCGATTTTAGAGGAGGAGAGCAATGAAAGTATTAGTGATCAAACCAGAAAATAAGCCAAAAGTACAGGAAATTGATGGGACATTGGAAAGTATGCAGTCTTTGGTTGGTGGAACCATTCAGGCAATTTATCCTTTTGAAGATCAAGTTGCTCTGATTTGTAATGATGAAGGAAAATTGCTGCATTTACCAATGAATCGTGCTTTACGGGATGGAGAAACAGGTAAAACGTTTGATATTCTTTGTGGGACTGTCTTTTTATGTGGAGCACCTGCAGAGGAATCCTGTTTTACAGATTTGTCTGAAGAACAAATCCAGAAGTATACGGAAATGTTTTATTATCCGGAATATTTCTGGAAAACAAATCAGGGTATGTTTATTCTTAGAATGGAGGAATGAAAATGATGGAATTATTTGTATGTGAACATTGCGGAAAGACTTTGACGGAAGAAAACAGCATTTTGGTAGATGATGATTTCCTCTGTGAAAGCTGTGCAGAAGAATTAACTTCCTGCTGTTCCCGCTGCGGAAGAAGGATTTATAACAGTGATAATGCCGGCGATGAAGACTTGGTATTGTGTCAAAGTTGTTATGATTATTACTATACGACTTGTGAGCGATGCGGGAGAATCATACATGGAGATGATACATATTATCTGGATGATGAAGGGGAGGATGCTCTATGCTATGATTGTTATATGCAGGGGGATCAGACAAGACCTATTCACGACTACTATTACAAGCCAACACCTATATTTTACGGAAAAGGTCCTCGATTCCTTGGCGTAGAACTGGAAATCGATGGCGGTGGGGAGAAGAAAAGCAGTGCCAATTCCCTGTTGCGTATTTCTCAGAGAGAGGGGCGTGAATTGATGTTTTGTAAGCACGATGGATCGTTGGATGATGGCTTTGAGATGGTATCTCATCCAATGACTTTGGATTACCACAAAGAAAATATGCCTTGGAAAGAAATTTTAGAATGTTGTGTTACATTGGGATATCAGTCACATCAGGCAAGAACCTGTGGTCTGCATGTACATGTCAGCAGAGCTGCTTTTGGAGAAACGGAGAAGCAGCAAGATGCGTGTATTGCTCGGATCTTGTATTTCTTTGAAAAACACTGGGAGGAGATGCTGAAGTTTTCGCGGAGAACACAGACACAGCTGGAACGATGGGCAGCCAGATATGGGTATAAAGAACAGCCCATGGAGATTTTAGATCATGCGAAAACGGGATACCATGGCGGAAGATATACCTGCGTGAATCTTCAAAATGCAGATACGATCGAATTCCGCATGTTTCGCGGTACATTAAAATACAATACCTTTATTGCCACATTGCAGATGGTCAACCGAATCTGTGATGTGGCTCTTTTTATGTCTGATGAAGAACTGAAAGCGATGTCATGGACAACTTTTGTGGCAGGATGCAAAGAACCGGAACTAATTCAATATTTAAAAGAACGGAGACTGTATGTCAATGAACCAGTAGAAAGTGAGGTAGAACTCTGATGTGTTGTTTATTTGGATTAATTGATTATGGAAATTATTTTACAGGAAAGCAGCGGAATCGGATATTGTCTGTTTTGGCAAAAGAATGTGAGGTAAGAGGAACTGATGCAACAGGGATTGCATATAATGAAAATGGAAAACTGCGCATTTATAAAAGACCGCTGCCGGCGCATTTATTGCCTATGAAAATTCCTGCGTCTGTAAAAGTTGTCATGGGACATACCCGCATGACTACACAGGGCAGTGCAAAACGAAATCGCAATAACCATCCTTTTCCCGGAAAAGCTGGTGGTATTTCCTTTGCATTGGCGCATAACGGTGTGATTTACAATGACTTGATGCTGCGTCGTGAGAAAAAGCTTCCGCACACGAAGATTCAAACGGACAGTTATATTGGTGTGCAGCTCATAGAGCAGAAAAATACCCTTGATCTGAACAGCCTGAAAGATATGGCAGAGCAGGTCAAGGGTACTTTTGTATTTACTGTTTTGGATGAAAAAGACAATTTATATTTCATCAAAGGCAATAATCCGCTGTGTATGTATCATTATCCGGAAATGGGTGTCATTCTGTATGCTTCTACAGAGGAGATTTTGAAATCTGCACTGAGAAAATTGCCATTTTGTATGGAAAGACCGAAGCGTATGGAATTTTCATACGGAGATATTTTGAAGATTGATGGAAATGGTAGAATGGAAACTATCACTTTTCAGACAGATATGTTTTTGCAGGAATGGTATCCAGCTTCTATGGGTTGTTGGGGTTATGGCATTGGCACAGAATATGGCTTAGATGATTCCTATGTAGAGGATTTGAAATCTTTGGCAGGGAACTTTGGGTATTCCCCTGAGGATGTAGATACTTTATTGGGTGAAGGATTTTTGCCGGAAGAATTGGAAGCATTTTTCTATTGTGGGGAATTGTAAAGCGAAGAATAATGAATGGAAAATGCCAGATATTTATGTGTATCTGGCGTTTTCTTTTTTTGATGCATAACTTTTTTCTTGAAAAGGATATTGGATTCCTTCTGAAAGTATTCTTTTCGCGGGCTTAATATTATGATACACTTTTGCTATGGAATCAAAGAAAGAGGACGATAGATATGTTGGAAGAAATTAAAATACTCCACGAAACTGAAAAAAGTCGGATCATTCTTTTGCGGGATTCAGAAACGAAGAAAAAAGTAATCCGCAAAGAATTGAGAGGGAACCATTCCCTTTATGAAAAACTTAAGGAATATAAGCATCCATATCTGCCAGAAATTTATTCCGTAGAAGAAAAAGACGGTAAAACAATCATTCTGGAAGAATATATTGAGGGTGTTTCTCTGGATCGAGCGTTTCTTTCGGAAAGAATTTTGACCAGATGCTTCTTGGAAATGTGTCAGGTGTTGGATTTTCTTCATTCCCGTCATATCCTTCATCGAGATATCAAACCAGAGCATATTTTATTGGCACCGGATCACCATATTCGCCTGATTGACTTTGATGCTGCGAGAGAACCAAAAGCAGAAGCCTCACAAGATACCTGTCTTTTGGGAACAAAGGGGTATGCAGCACCGGAACAGTATGGTTTTTCTCAAACTGATGAAAGAGCAGACATTTATTCTTTAGGTATCACTTTCCAGACTTTGCTGGGTCCCGTTGCCAGAAAGAAAAGATGGCGAAAGCTGCTGCGGAAGTGTACAGATATGGACCCCAAAGGACGCTTTTCTTCAGCGCGTCAGATTCGAAATGCTTTCTACCGTCGCAGATTTTTCAAATGGGGTGTGCAGCCTGTTTGTATGCTGGTATTTGGGTTTTATCTGGCAGTTTTCATTTCTTTGTTTTTTGAACCAACAGTTGCGCCTTTTATGCGGACAATGTTTGGATTGGCTGACACGCAGAAATGGGAAAGCGAGCAGATCGATACACAAGAAATGCGAAATATGCGGGCAGATGGTACGGCTGCTGAGATGTATGAATATCAAGGTGTAGAGGCAGAGGAAAAATACCAGTTGCTGAAAGCAATGTATCCGGACAAAACAATTCTTTATTCTGGATACATGGATAAAGAGGGAGCTTTGGTATATGGATATTATGATACCGTGTATGACTACAATACTGGAAGATATACCGTTGATGGTTTGATAACGGAAGTGAAAGTAGGAGTGGATGGCACTGTAACAGAAATTACATCTGGATATTATGATGAATATATGCCTGCGATTATAGCTCTAAATGATAAATCTACATGGCTGTACAGACCAGGAGAAACGTTCTGGGATCGGATTTTTTGAAAAAAGCCGCTGAATGACTATTCAGCGGCTTTCACTATTCCAGTGCCAATTCTTCGTGATCGTAAAGAAGGAAATTGGCGTCCAATATATTCATTTTTTTCTCTATGGCAAAAAGCAGAAGGGCATCTCTTTGATCTCTAGGATACAGTTCCTGATAACCTGCCTGTTTCAGCAGTGTTTGTGTTTCTTCTACAGTCATTTCAAATCCAAAAGTCAGACAGATGATTTTGTCACGAGAAGGATATTTTTTTCCTTGAAAAATCTGATATACATAGGCTTTATTCAGACCAGAGCGATCAACGATTCTGGCTCTTGTGGTATTTTTGACTTTCAGCCAATCGTTCAGATATTCCGGCAATTTTTTTAGTTTCAGTTCTTTCTGATTTCGTTCTAAAAAGTCCAGAATATTTCTGCTTTGTTTGATCTCATTGATGAGTTCTTCTGTTGATTTCATCATTTTCACCTCCCGCTATTACTATATCACTATCATAACACAAAAAGGTTAGCTGACAGCTAACCTTTTTTAGAATTTTTTTTGATACAGTTTAATCAGAAGAAGGAATTTTCATCAGAAAGAGTTTCAGTACTTCTTCTGCCAGTTTCAATTCTCTTGTGTTACAGCGTTGGAGCAGATCTAAGACTGCAGAAGCATCGCTGGGAGCATCTTCTGTACCAAAGATGATGTAATCCATGGAAAGATGCATGGAACGGGAGAGTTTGACAAGGGTATCAATAGACATTTGGGAGGTACCTACTTCCAATTGTCCGTAGTATCCGGTACCGATGTCTGCCAGTTCCGCCATTTTTTCTCGTGTCAGTCCTAATTCTGTGCGGCGTTTGCGTAAACGCTGTCCAATTTCAACCAATTGTGTTTTCTCCATTATGCTGTATCACCTCTTTTTTGTTATTGTAAAGTAAGATTGCCCATGTTAGAATATGATAAAAAGTATCTAAAAATATTACTTTATAGCAACAAAATATACAGGAAGGAAATTTTTGAGATATCAGGGGGTGTAATATGTTTTGTAGATTTTGTGGGACAGAAAATGATGATTCCTATCAACATTGTAAAAAATGCGGGAAGCCGCTTGGGTTTCCGGAGAAACAAAAGGAAGAAACCAAAGCAGTGATGTTTGTGGAGGAATCCAGACAGACTACAGTAGACATTTCGGAATACGATCGAATTGTATGCCCATCTTGTGGTGCTGGAGTCGATAAGTGCCATCCCATTTCGAAAACAGAAGGTAAAATGAGGCAAGGCTTTAGTTTTTGGGATGGGTGCTGTGGAATGATTTTGTTGGGGCCAGCTGGTATTTTATGTGGACTTTGTGGAAATTCCTCTACGAACGTACATACAGCAACTTGGTGGATCTGTACCCAATGTGGCAAAGAGTTTATTAGTAAACAGTCTGCTCTTGAAAATGCAGAACGTGCTATGAAAAGTGCAGCTATTTATACGATCATTCTTTCATTTCTGTTGCCGTTTATGTGGTTGGAAGGTGGATTTATTTGGGCAATGATTATTGATGTTCTCGTCATCTTGGGAATATGGGGAGCCATTGTTGTAGCCTTGGAAGAAGCGGCAGGAAAAGAAGCAGATAAATTATTAAGTCCAGCAGAAAATGAGGCACTCTATTTAAAATTATTTGTATGCATGCTCATTAGTATGGCAGCTGGAATTATCTTTGGAATCTGGGCGGCGACATCATGAGAAATAATATATATTACAAATTAATGATTTTAGGCACCTGTATAGGCTGCCACCAACGACCGGAACGCAGTTTTTTTTATAAAGGACATCAATTCCCGGTATGTGCCAGATGCACTGGTGTTCTGTTGGGACAGATTGTTGGTGTTCTTACCAGTCCGTTTTATACGCTGTCTTGGAACTGTATCAGCTTTTTCTGCTTTCTGATGTTTTTAGATTGGTATTTACAAAGAATGAAGATCAAGGAGTCCACAAATATACGCCGTTTGATAACGGGAATGTTATGCGGATTTGCTTTGGGTCAGTTATATGTTGATATGATTTTGCGAGGAATCGCATGGGGTAAAGGGGAGTTATTATGGAAATAAAATGTCCAAAATGTGGTTTTGTTATGCCGGATGATTCTAGCTTTTGCGGAAGATGTGGCTGTGATTTGACAAAGTCTTTCTGCACAAAATGTGGAAAGCCTCTGGTTCCAGATTCAAAATTCTGCATGTATTGCGGTACTTTGGTAAATGGAGAAAGTAAGGAAATTGTTTCTCAGGATGCAGAAGTAGAAGCGGTGAAGGAATCCAAGAAAGTAGAATCAGCTGCAGAGATAGAAGAGGTGAAACCATCTCAAGAGCAGGCAGCGGTTCCACTGCAAAATATAGAAGAGTCCAATCATTCATTTGAAAGCGAAACTACGACCATTCCTGCTGCAGAAGTGATTTCGGAAAAAGAGCATGAAGCAGAAAAACAGGAAAGCATGGCAGCAACAGAAGTATGGCATCAAGAAGAAGATTTTACGGGAAAAGAATCAGCTAAATTGGAAGATGTTATTGGAAAAAATGCAGACTACTATATGGCTGAATTTCGAAAAATAGATGCTGGAGAAAAGACAAAATTCAACTGGGCAGCATTTTTCCTTGTATTTGCATTTTGCTTTTATCGGAAATGTGGGAATCTGGCGAAAAAATATTTTTTGATTCCAGTGATCTTGACTTTGCTTACAGCGCCCATTTACGCAATTGGAATGGCAACGTTCGAATTCTCTTTGTACACAGCTGCATCGGTTGTTGGGACTGTGGGCGGTATCTGGATTTTTGTAAATGCTATCCGCATGGGGAAAACTTTCAATGCGAAGTATTATGAACATCTGCAGAGAGTCACAGAAATGAAGGATGAGAAAAGATATGGTACTTCTATGAAAAATGCTGTGATTTCTGTTGTAGTTTATATTGTACTTACAGCAGTGATTTCTTCTGTGAGTACCAGCATAGGGATTGCGGCTTTGGGCAAAGCATTTTCCTCTGAAACAGAACATGAAGCAGAAGCAGTAACTGCAGATCTGAAAAAGGATTCTAATGATTATGTGGGAGATGCAGATCTGGCATCTTTTCAAGGAAAATGGTATGGCTCTAATTTAGATGAATATGGAAATGCATCTGCTTCGGATTTGTTGGGTATGGAATTAAATATTTCTTTTATAGATGGAAAGGGATATGCAAATTTGAACAGTAATACCAACAACTTCGACTCTGTGTTTTATGAACAAACTTATCAGGGGGACGAACTTTTACCGATTAAAAAAGTGGGGGATAACAAATGGCAAGTTGCTTTTGACGAGAAAGGAGAAAGCGGTCAGAAACTGAGCGTTGCACATCTGACACTTACGGTAAATCCCTTGGGGGAGTTGTATGGGGAAATCTCTGATTCTGTTTCCAGTAACATAAGCCGGGTACAGCTCTATCGGAAATCTGAATGGCTGAATGGGCAGTACCAATATTATGAAAAAGGCGAAGCTGTTCAGCCAGAAGAATATGGTGGACCGTTGGATGTTCTGGTTTGTGAAGATATATTGCGGGATTCTGTGTATGGCACATGGTTTGACAGCACTGGCACCTTTGCAGGAACCATAAATATCAATCCAGGCGATATTTATGTGTATGGGGCAGAAAGTTCTTATTATAGGGATAATTCTATTTATATCGATTTTAGTTATCAGAATGATTCCACCAGAAAGCATGAGATGCAAATTCCGGGGTGGGAAGGGGAAGTTTATATTGATGGAGAATGCTATACGAAAGATATGGCAGATACACCTAGCACTTATTCTTATGATAGCTTCAGCAATTATATTTTGCCAACAGATTCTCGTTACATTACATACAGCGATTTAGCGCCTTTCAGTAAAGAAGAAGTAGCACTCATTCGGAATGAAATATATGCGCGTTATGGATGCACATTCAATAATGCGAATTATCGTGCATATTTTGAATCTCAGAGTTGGTATTATCCAGTTGAAGGCAGAAATGCTTCCAATTTTGATGCCTCCATGCTGAATGACTACGAAGTGAAAAATATTGATACCATTATTGCTTATGAAAAACAGATGGGGTGGCGTTGATGTTGAAAAAATTTTTTCTGATATTGATAGGCGCGATATTCCTTTGTATAGGTTGTGGCAATGATAGTAGTACGGAATCTCAAAAAAACTATGAGGCTACGGCGACAGCACCATCTGCTCCGGTTATTTCTGAACCACTGCAAGAGGAAAAGTCGCTGAAAGGAAAAATTATTTGTGTTGATCCAGGACATTGTATTACTCCGGAAATGGGAAAAGGAGAGAGGGAACCCATCTCTCCGTTATCCACAGAAACAAAGCCCAAATATGCGGCAGGAACCAGCGGTTCAAATATTACAGAAGAACAGCTCAATTTAGCTGTGGGTCTCCAACTGAAAGAGGCTTTGGAAGCGCAGGGCGCTGAGGTGGTTATGACCAGAGAAGTGTCTGAAATTGCCATCAGCAATATTGAGCGATGTAAAGTGGCACATGAAGCGGGAGCAGATGTTGCGATCCATATTCATGCAGATGGTAACAATGATTCTAGCGTACATGGTGTTTCTGTTCTGGTTCCATCTGGTGATTTGCTGGGGACACCATCTATCAGGGAGGAAAGTAATCGATTAGGACAACTGATGGTGGATGCTGTAGCTGAGAACACAGGAGCAAAGAATAGGGGAATCAGCCCAAGAACAGATATGGTAGCATTTAATCACTCTGAAATCCCAACAGTGCTGATTGAAATGGGATTTTTGACGAATCCAGAAGAGGAAAAACTTTTAGAAACGGAGGAATATCAGAAGAAGATTGTGGATGGGATGGTTGAATCTATAATATGTTGGTATTCTGAAAAAGAAGGGGTATAATTATTTAGAAAAATAACAACAAAGAACTTATTTTACATAAGAAACTTAAGAATTTAGGTAGGATAAATAGAAAAACAATGTGCTGAGAATTTTTGAAGCCCAATAGATAAATTAGAAAGGTGGTTATATTATGGGAGGTTATGTGGCAAGAAAAAAGAATATGGTATTTCAAAGTATTGAGGCATTACAACCGGTTGTTAATGTTGTGAATGAGGCTGCAGAGGCTGTTCACGATACTTCTAGAACAATAAGAGAAAGTGCTATTCCAGAAGTGTTGGCAGGAGCATTGGGAGCAGGAATTGGCGGTGCAGCATCTTTTATGGCTCTGTATAGTTTGGGGACAGTTGGTTTGTCAGCGGCAGGAATTACATCTGGTTTAGCAGCAGCAGGAGGTGTTATAGGAGGTGGAATGGTATATGGAGTATTCGTTTTAGCGGCACCTATAGCTGTTCTTGCTGCGGGTGGAGTTGGTTTAGCTTCTCATTTAAAATATCAGCAACTCCGACAGGAGAAGGAAAGATTATATAAAGAAGCGCTTAAAAAACATCAGGCAATTATTCATGCTCTGAGAATGGAATACAATGCTTCTGAAGAACGAAGAGAATATCTGGAGAGTTTGAATATTTTGTTGCGACAGGCGATTAAAGATTTGTCAAAGGATTTGGGGATTGCATCATGAAAAAATGGAGATATTCTTCTGAGGAACAAAAAATAAACAACGTCTTGAATTATCAAAAAAAGCAACTTGAAGAAATACATCATATAGACATGAAACAAACAGAAGAATGTATTAAAGAAAGTGAAGATCTCTTATTGTCACTGGGTTATGGTCTTCCTACTAAAAGTAGAAATAAAATGGTTAAGAAGTGCAAGACGATTGTTGTACCGGAATGGGATCAATTATGTAAAGAAGCAGAAAAATCTGTGGGGTCTAATACAACATTGGATATGCTTTTTACAAAAGAAGAAATAGAGAACAATCATGTTGCAATTAAATTGATGCAGCAGGAATTTGATAGTCTTTATCATTTAGATCAAACAGATATTATGATTAGCGCGTTTTCTGGATTGTTGACTGCAACAGTAGATATTCTTTTGATTGGGATTCCTAAAAAAACTCATTCTGGTATAAAAGCAGGTTTTTTGTCAGATTATATCAGGACTTATTTTTACCGGAAATATCCTGAAGAAGAACTGAAAAAGCTTGCGGATCAGGGGATTAGCAAAGTGCCTTATGATGCTCAAGATAATCGGAATACAGTAGAAAATGTAAAAGGATTATCTTCCTATTATCATAGACTATTATCTTTGGGTCATGATCCCTTATTAGGGTTTATTTTCGGTGTGAAAGATATTTTGAATGGTACTATGACAACAATAGACAAAGAAGGAAAATATGTTTCGCAAGTGATGGAAAATTATGCTGATAGAAAAGAACAAAATGTGTTTGATGCAATTGCAAAACAAATAATTCATTTGAAAACAGATCTTACTACTTCTATGGGATTACCTGTACCAGGAATGGCATTATTTAATAAACTTCAAATTGGTAGTATTGGAGTGGAGGAACAGACAGTTGCAGAAATTGTACAAGGTATGTATTATGAAGGCTATGATTTTATTCATTTCTGTTCTATGCCTTTGTCTGTTATGCTTATAGAAGCATCGGTAAGAATGGGATATGCCTTTAAAAGCCTGAATGAAGGTTATACGATCAAAGAATCTATTCCGTTTTCAAGAAAACCAGAGAAAAAGGCTAAATTGCAGACTATGTTGTTTATAGCACATACGGTTGCAACAGCAATTAATGCAGGTAAGATAACTTTTTCAAAAAATCCATTAGCGATCAATTATGTACAGTGGCTTGTTTTTATCAGGTATACATGGAAACAGTTAAATTGGGTATTCATCAAAAAACCTATGATGAAAGAACATTATATAAACAATATGATTTTCTATGATCTGCAAAATGTCTATGAAGATATTGATGATCTTATGAAAGAATATGATGAAAATAGTATTTTTGTTTTTGAATAATTTTTTATAGGATAATCAATTTTCGGTTTCGTAGTGTCCAAATGGTACTGCAGCTTTTTTATTATTCCGAATGTCCCAATCAGACATAGAAAATAAATAAAAATGATTTTAGTATAAAAAGAATGCTTCAAAGTAGGCTCAAGTAACCGAATGAAGCATTCTTTTCTTTTTTCATTTTAGAATTTCAGCACAACTTAGGTTTTTTCCACCAGTTAAAAAATTATTTTTGGTATTGTGCTAAAGAGTTTTGATATTTTTCCTTAAAATTCCTTCTTACAGTTTGCGGTTCCAGAATCTCAACATCATTTCCAAACTTAAAAAAATATGCTTCGATTTGCAGGAGGGTTGCTTGAAATACGTAAGTATATGAGTCTATTTTTTTTATTAAGGTTGGTCTTAAATAAAGCAAATTTTGATATTGTATCAAACCAGAAGGGGAAAAACGAACTTTTACCTCTATTGTGTTATCCAGTAAAAAAGGAACTTCACGTAGTTTTATGGCAGATAATAAAGCGTTTTCCTCAGCAATAGAAAGTGTTTTTTTATGTCCTCGATTTGTTTTTATTGACTTAATTCTTGCAATTCGAAACGAGGCACAAATATGTTTTTCTTCTTTTCTGTCATTTTGAGGGCGAGATAGACCAACAAGATAATGATAAGTATGGAAATGATCAGGAAAAATGCCGTAAGGAATAACTTCATAAATTTGGTCTCCAGTTTCGATGTATAAAGTGTAATGAAGTTCAATGGCATCCTCTATCAAAGTAAATGTTGAAAAATAGTATATTTTTTCTCGCTCAATGTATGGCAGTCTGCTGTATTCTTCAAAAATAGCTTTAAGATATTTTCCTGGTTTTTGAAATAGTTTTTCTATATAACTATCCGATGAAAAGGAAATTAGTTTCCGATAGGTTTCTGCCTGTATATAAATTTTTTTTCCGCTACCTTTTTCATATGTTGCAATTCGGTTATGTAATGCTGGAATATCATTTTTTTCCAGCATTAGAGCAGAAAGAGTTTTTGCTTCTTTGATTGTGCAATTAGTTGACAGAATTTTTTGATAATTTTCTTTTTGTTCTATCATTTTTTTGTCAATATTACATGGAAAATAATTAGCATTCGTATAATTCAAAAAGATTCTGTTTAAAAAAGGACTGAGCTTTAATGGCTCTATGCTATTTGAAAAAAGAAACATATCATTTTCAATCATAGACCAAGCGTACTGGCTAAGATTGATATGTTGTTTTCTGGCATCGTTTATATAGAAATCTGAAAAAGACATAATGCTCCCCTCCTAAAAAGTTGCTAAAATAGGAACAAAAATAATATATAAATAACGAAATTTTAAGGATATATTTTGAAAAATAGGAACAAAAATTTTTTCTTCTAGACAATTTTTCTTCCTATAAATTCATTATATACTAAGAGAAAAGGAAAGTGCAATATAAGAAGAAATAGATAATAGAAAATAAAAGGAAAACCATAGAATCGTTTTCCTTTTATATTTGTATTTTTAATTCAGATCAGAATTGGAAGTGGAATTTTCATTGCTATTTACAGCATCAATTTTTTCTTTTTGCAATTGTTTTAGTCCTAATTTGATCAGCTCAACAGTTGCTTCAGATCTTGTTTGAAACCGATGTGTAAAGCGAAAATCTTCGATTTGCTGAAAAAGATCTTCATCTACGGATACGGTATAACGTGGTTTATTTGTTGCCATGTTTTTCACCTCTCTTTATTTGTGAGTGTACATCAGTGAACCAGAGATGTCAATACAATATCTGTTTTCTGGGAAATGTGCTCTATATTGACAGTGAACCAGTGAATCACTATAATGTGATTAAGTGAACCAGTGAACCACTATAGAAAGAGGGTGATGTATACATGAATGGGAAAATGAAACGGATTACCATTTCAATTTCCTCTGATTTGGGCATGAAGTTAGATGAAATTAAGAAAGAAAACTACCGTCAGAATACAGAAGATGAAATGCTTCAAGATTTAATTATGCGTGGTTTGCAGGAATCCAAAGATATTTGTCAAGAGGAGAAACATCAGTAAAATTATTTTAAAATTTGGAAAGGGGAAAGGAAAGTATGAGAAGGCGAATATTAGTTTTATTTGCTGTTTTAATGGGTATGTCTTTTTCGGGATGTCAGTCTTCAGAAACAGATACTGCGAATGTGGACAATAGTAATGATTCGCAAACAGGTTGGGAAGTTGATGAAGGTCTTTTATTAACAGAGATAACTTTTCCGGCTAGTTTATATGAGGGGATGACAGAAGAAGAAATCAAAGAAATTGCGAAAGAAAATGACTATTTATCATGCGATATAGCAGAAGACGGATCGGTTACCAATGTCATGACCAAGTCCAAGCAAAAGGAATTGGCAGATGGTTTAAAAGACAGTATGGAAACCATGGTAGAAGAACTTATCAATGGAAAAGACAAAATTGAATCCTTTCAGAAAATCGAATACGATGAAAATATGACAGAATTCAATGTATATGTTGATTGTGAAAAATATTCAGGATGGGATTCGATTGCTTATATGGGTTTTTATTATATTGGAGGCATCTATCAGATTTTTGTTGGTATTCCATCTGAAGAAACTAATGTTGTGGTGAATACCATTGATTTTCAAACAAATGAGATTATAGAAAGTAATTCCAGTAAGAAGTTTTCGGAAGAAAATAGCGATGCAGCGTAAGATAGAGAGTGGGAGGAAAAATGATGGTAAAAAAACTAATAGGAAGCATGTTGATCTTGTCACTGTGCCTTACGGCTTGTGGAAAGACAACAACTGTAGAACAAGAGGAGACTAAAAAGCAGAAAGCATCTGCAGAGACTCTTTTAAGTTTGGATGTGAAAAATACCATTGAAGATTATATGGATTTTACTTTATTGAAGATAGAAACAACGAATGAAATCAAAGCATCAGTTAATAGTCATAATGTATATTCCAATGTTAATGCAGAAAAATATGTGGATATTATATTCGATGTGACAAATACAGGAACGGAAGATCTTGTGGTGCAGGAAATGATGACTGCAAGTGCAGTTGGTGCAAATAATCAGACATTTCTTAGCGACTTATATCTGCTTGAAACAGAGGGTAATACATACTTGGAAGAATATGGAAGGATAGCGCCTTTATCTAAAGGGCGTGTTCACTGCGCAATATCTGTTCCGGGAAGTGAAACAGAACTTCACCTGATGTTGACAATCAAAGATCAGCAATTTATCTATGACTATACCCTTGGCGAAACGGTGACAAATGAACTTCCGCTTACTGCAGGTCAAACATTAGAATCACCTGATTTTGCTACACTTAAATTTATAGGGGCAGAGTATATGGATACAGTAATGCCGTCTAATACATCTGGGTATTATCAGTATTATGAAGTGAAAAGCCCAGATCAGACTTATTTCGTAGCAAAGTTTGAGCTTACAAACTATCAGGGAACAGCAAAAGAATGTGATTCTTTCTTCGGCACGAAAGTGACTTTCAGTGATAAATATACATATGATGGTTTTGTTGTTGCAGAAGATTTGGATGGCAGCAGCTTATCTAATTATGAATCTATCGATCCATTGACAACCAGAAAAGTTTATGTGCTGACAGAAGTGCCGAAAGTGGTTATGGAGCAGAGTGGAAAAATGCTTCTGACCTTTGATGGAAAAGAATATACCTATACATTTTAATCAATATTAAATGAAAGAAAACCCTGCTTTTTCACAAATCAGCAGGGTTTTCTTTTAAAATGATTTGATTATTTTTGTGAAAATATACAGACATAATATTGGAAATATATATAAAATTACTTATACAGAGCATGGGATTTTTAGTGTTTGAAGATTGAATTTCAATAAAATTGTTTTTGTAGGTCGAATTATTGGATAATTTTTCCATACGTGCTATAATGGGAGAAATGATGTATGTGACGGAGGAATGTTATGTTATGTAAACTAATGATTGAAATAGAAAAAGATTCTGAAACCTACATCTCTTATCATAGTTCTTCTTTATTTCAAGGAATTATTATGGAACAGGTTTCAACACAGTATGCAGAAAAAATGCATTTTTCTGAAATAAGACCATATAGCCAGTATTTGCGATTTGAAAAAGAAAAAATATTATGGACAATATGTACGGTAGAAGAAGAGGCATATCAAGAAATTATATTACCTCTGATGAAAGATGAATTTTCAGAAGTATATTTACGTCATAATCAACAACGTCTTCCTATTAAATCAAAGAGGATAGAAAAAGAATCAATGGATGAACTCTTATCAAGAACTTTTTTTGGAGAATGTCGGCGCTTTGTGGAAATACAATTCATTACTCCCTGTGCCTTTAAAACACAAGGGAATTATATGTTTTATCCAACAGTTAGACACATTTTCCAAAGTTTGATACATAAATTTGATGCAGGGGCTCATGACTTTACAGTATATACTCCAGAATTGCTTATGGATTTAGAAAATAATGTTTCTATTATTGCATATCAACTGCGAAGTACAAATTTCCAACTGGAGGGAGTTAAAATTCCCTCATTCATAGGAAAGATTACATTACGGATACAAGGACCGTCGCAGTTGGTAAATCTGGTTCATATGCTGATCAGTTATGGTGAATATTGCGGTGTTGGTATTAAATCTGCCATTGGCATGGGAGCTATCACATTAGTTAAAGGGAGTGACAAAGCAAATGGAAAACGATAAAATGAACGTCATTTTTGGCTGCCTGCTCCATGATATTGGAAAGGTTTTATATCGCTATGGGGATGGGCGCAATCACGCCATTAGTGGGGTAGCGTATTTACAAGAGATTGTCAAGATGCAGGATAAAGATATTCTGGAGCAAGTCAAATATCATCATGGAAAAATGTTGAAAGATAGTGGGGTGTCACAGGACTCTTTGGCATACATTTGCTATGTTGCAGATAATATTGCGGCAGCTACGGACAGGCGCCCAAAAGATGAAGCAGGAAATGGTTTTGTGAAAAATTTACCGCTGGAAAGCATATTTAATCTTTTGAACGAAAATAATGGAAATATGCACTATCAAAGTTCTTTTTTGGATACGGAAGAAATTTCTTATCCTACAGAACAGATATTGATTTATGATGAATCGTTTTATGCGAAATGCTTACAGAATATAACAGATGCATGCAAAGGCATTCAGCGGACTGATAGTTACATAAATTCTTTATTGGAGATTCTGGAAGGAAATCTTTCTTTTGTTCCTTCGTCTACATCTCAGAAAGAAGTGGCTGATATTTCCTTGTACGATCATTGCAAGATGACAGCAGCTTTTGGCAGCAGCATTTTTGCGTATCTTCAAAGAAATCATATTACAAACTATAAAAAAGAAATCTGGGAAAATGCGGCTGAATTTTACAAGAAAAAGATTTTCCTGCTGTATAGTATGGATATTTCGGGAATCCAAGATTTCATTTATACAATTAGCAGTGAGGGTGCCTTAAAGAATTTACGGGCAAGATCCTTTTATCTGGAAATTCTGATGGAGCATATGATTGATGAGTTGTTAGCTCTTACAGGGTATTCCAGAACCAATCTGATTTATTGTGGTGGTGGACATGCTTATCTGCTGTTGGATCATACGGAGGAAACTATAAATCATATCCGCCAATTTGAACACGATATGAATCGTTTTTTCATGGAAACATTTTCGATTTCTTTGTATCTTGCAGGTGGCATGGCACCATGTTCTGCAAATGATTTAAAAAATGAGCCGGAGGGCAGTTATAGTGAGATATTCCGTGAAGTGGCGAACCAGATATCCAAAAAGAAAAGTCAGCGTTATGATAAAGAAGATATTTTATTTTTTCAACAAGGAAATCAGGCAGATATGGAAAGAGAATGCCGAGTTTGTAAGCGAGTGGATTTGCTGAATGAAGAGAATATCTGCCAGATATGCAGTGCAATACAGGATTTTTCTAATAAGATTCAAAAAGAAGCATTTTTTGTTGTTTTGGATCAACGGGAAGCAGAAAATTTGCTGCCTCTGCCAAATGGAAAGTATTTAGCAGCGGAGTCAAAGGACAAGCTCCAAAAACGGATACTGGAAGGAAAAAGCTATGTTCGGGCGTATTGCAAAAACGAAATGTATACAGGTCTGGATGTTTCTACCAAACTTTGGGTGGGAGATTATAAAAAAGCAAATACTTTTGAAGAGTTAGCTGAAGCGGCAAGTGGAATCAAACGATTAGGTGTTTTGCGTGCAGATGTAGATAATTTGGGACAGGCATTTGTGAAAGGATTTGAAAGCACAAAACATGGAAATCAGTATGTTACGATTTCAAGAACAGCGACATTTTCCAGAAAATTAGGTATTTTTTTCAAAAGATATGTAAACACATTGCTGAAAAATGGGGTATATCATTTGCATACAGCAGAGAAGGATGCTGAACGTAATATTGCGATTGTATATAGTGGCGGTGACGATGTTTTTGTGGTAGGTGCATGGAACGATGTCGTTGGATTCGCCATGGATCTACATGAAAGCCTTGAAAAATTCAGTCAGGGAACTTTGTCTATTTCGGCAGGGATTGGTATTTATCCGCCGAAATACCCGATTGCTGCCATGGCGAGAGAAGTAGGGGATCTGGAAGAATGTGCAAAATCCTATCCAGGGAAAAATGCCATTTCTTTGTTTGATGAAAGCAACACATATAGTTGGAATGATTTCATACAGGATGTTTGGAAAGAGAAATATCAAGAATTGGCAGAGTTCTTTGATGCTCAGGATCAGGAGAGAGGAAAGGCTTTCCTGTACCATTTGCTGGAATATATCAGAAATAGTGATGAAAAAATTAATATTGCCAGATTTGCTTATACTTTGGCACGAATGGAGCCAGATAAGGATGCGGATACAGAAACGAAAGAAAGATATCGTATGTTTTCCAAGAAAATGTATTGTTGGATTCAAAATGAGAAAGATCGGAAATCTTTGATTACAGCAATATATTTGTATGTATATAGTGTCAGAGAAAGACAGGAGGAATAATTATGGCAGAACATTATGTGGATCGGGCAGAAAATGCCATTAAAAAATTGATTATTGTTGACAAAAATGGTAGGGAAAAAATTAATCTTACTACTTCAAAAATCAGGAATATCCTTTCTTTGGTTTCTGACTTATATAATGATGCACAACGGTATAGAAGTGAAGAATTATCAGAGGATTTATACAATCGAGTACAGTATTTGAAAATGCGAATGGCTTATGAAGCCGGAAGAGAAAATACTGTGAAAGATTTTTTGGAAGCAGCGGATTTGCTGAAAGAGATCAATAAAATTGGAAAGAGCAAAAAAGCACTTTTGGAATTTTGTCATTATATGGAAGCATTGGTGGCGTATCATAAATTTTATGGCGGAAAAGAGAATTAAGGGGGTAATGGTATGTATACAAAAATAGAGATCAAGGGCGAAATCAAATTGGAGACAGGCATGCACATTGGAGGTTCAGCACAGTTTTCTGCAATTGGTGCCATTGATTCCCCGGTCATCAGAGATATGGAAAGTGATTTGCCTATGATTCCTGGAAGCAGTTTGAAGGGCAAAATGAGAACTTTACTGGCAAGAAAATATAATGGTGGACCAAGAAAACATGACGAAGATGTGCCTGAAATTTTACGGTTGTTTGGCAGTGCAGCTAAAGGAAAACCTTGCCGCAGCAGATTGATTTTTTCTGACAGTATTTTGTCCAATATGGATGCTTTTCGTGAAATTGGCATCCATGGTGCAACAGAAGTCAAAGTGGAAAATAGCATCAATCGTTTGAGTGCTGTTGCAAATCCCAGACAGATTGAACGTGTCATCAGAGGTTCCGTATTTCCTTTTTCCATTATTTATGATGCAGAAAATGAAAAGGAATTTTCAGAAGATATGGCAATGTTGGCAGAAGGAATGCAGCTTTTGGAATATGATTATCTGGGGGGACATGGCTCCAGAGGATATGGGAAGGTTACATTTCATGATGTGACTTTACAGCCGGTAGTTGGAGAAATCACAGAGGAGCTGCTGAATAAAAGCAGAGGATATTTTGTGAATTTTCAAAAGGAAGTGTAAGTTATGGAGTATAAAATTTATAAATTCCATTTCAAAACAGCAGTACATTTTGGAAATGGCACGTTGACAGATACATCCAATCGTTTGATGGCAGACACTGTTTTTTCGGCAATCTGTTTGGAAGCTGTGAAAAAAAGCGCAGAAGGTTTACAGCAATTGGTGACATGGGCCAAAGAGGGCAGTCTTCAGATTTCTGATGCCATGCCGTTTATAGAAGATACCTTATATTTGCCTAAGCCAACATTGCGGATTCAAACAGAACAAAGCGGTGATTCCACTGTGAAAAAAGCTTTTAAGAAGTTAAAGTATATTCCTCTGGATATGCTGCAGGAATATTTGCAAGGTGATTTTGATCCAACACTTGAAAATACCATACTGAAAAGTTTGGGAAAAGCCGAGGTACGTACTCTGGCTACCAGCAGGAACAAGGAGGAAGCGGAGCCTTTCTTTGTGGGGACTTATCGATTTTCTGAAGGAAATGGACTTTATCTCATTGCAGGTTTTTCAGAAAAAGAAATAGAAAAAACTTTTACAGAATATTTGACGGCAGTTTCTTATACAGGTATTGGCGGTAAAAGAAGTGCAGGCTTAGGAAAGTTTGTATTGGAAATAAAACCTTTTGCTCCAGAAAATCTAATTATAACAGGAGCTAATCAAAGAGCTTATATGACGCTATCTTTGTCAATGGCAAAGCCGGAGGAACTGACAGATTTGTTGGAGGAATCCACATATACGCTCATCCGACGCAGTGGGTTTATTTCTTCAGATACTTATGCACCAGAGCAAAGAAGAAAAAAGGACTTCTATGCTTTTCAGAGTGGCTCATGTTTTTCCCATCCTTTTCAAGGGGATGTATTTGATGTGTCCGGAAATGGGAAACATCCAGTTTATCGCTATGCAAAGCCTATGTTTCTGGAGGTGAAGCCATGAGTGACTATTTGAAAACATATCGAATCAAACTGACAACATTAGGACCGCTTTATATTGGATCTGGTCGTAGTGTTGGCAAAAAAGAATACATTTATGATCGGATTGCAAAGAAGGTGTATATTCCAGATCAACAAAAAATGTATGGCTGGCTCATACAGAACGGATATCAGACACGATTCATGGAATTTATGCTGCAGGAAAAAGTTCCCAAAGAAGGCTTTACGGCATGGCTGCGTCAAAATCGAATTGATGCAAGGGTATGGAAAGAATGGATTGCTTATACGCTTGATAGCTCTGATGCTGTAGATGATGACCATGCGAAAATTGAGATACAGACTTGTATGAAAGATGCTTATGGTATGGTGTATGTGCCGGGCAGCAGCCTGAAAGGTGCTATTCGAACAGCATTGATGGGTTCAGCGCTGTATCGTAACCGCGGAAAATTACAGCTGGAGGCAAAAAAAGTAATAGATGCACCGGTTTATGGCAGAACCAATGACCTTTCCAGAGAGCAGCGTAGTTTAAGTGAACGAGTATTTCATACAGCTGGGCGCACACAAAATCGAAAGGATATGGCCAATGATTGCATGGCAGGAATCCGCATCAGTGACAGCAGACCTTTGGATACAGATTGTTTGATACTGTGCAGAAAGAAGGATGAACTTCCCAATGGAAATGGAAAAAGCTTGAATGTACTGCGAGAATGCATCAGACCTCAAACAGAAATTGTATTTGATTTGACCATTGACAGTACTTTGTATAAAGGAGATGCAGAAACGATACTTCGTGCTATTTTTCAGTTTGGAAAATGTTATACAGAGTGTTTTGGCAGTAAATTCCGCTCTGGAGATGTTCTTGGAAAAGGGATGTTGTATCTGGGCGGTGGTTGTGGCTATGTATCTAAAACGGTGACCTATCCGCTGTTGGGAGAAGCAGGTGTAAAAACCGTCAGTAAGATTTTGTATAAGCACTTTACAAAAAAGCATAAACACGACAAAGATGTGGAACTAGGGGTATCTCCTCATACCATCAAAAAGACTACCTGTAAAGGAAAGAAATATAGCTTTGGTTTGTGTCAGCTGGAAATAGAGCCGGTTTCAGCCGCATCCCATGATATAAGGCTTTGATGCGGTTTATAAGTGGAAAAAACATAAAAATCATAAGAAAAAAACTTTTTAGCCGCAAACCCTTTCTGCAGCCCAATAAAATCAAGGGCTGCAGAGGATAGGGTTATGAATGACAAAACCCCGAAAGGGGACGGAAACTTGCTACTAAGGAGGTGACAAATAAAATGAAAAGAGGGGGTTATGAATGACAAAACCCCGAAAGGGGACGGAAACGCGTAATATTCGCCCAAATCGTAGCACGTCATAATGTTATGAATGACAAAACCCCGAAAGGGGACGGAAACATGACACCACCGAATCTATCTCCAGAATCAAATCAGCATAAGTTATGAATGACAAAACCCCGAAAGGGGACGGAAACAACCGCATCTTGTTTTTTTACTTTCAGACAATGCAAAGTTATGAATGACAAAACCCCGAAAGGGGACGGAAACTCGTAAAATGTGAGGTATACGCCGTGTTCGGTGGTTATGAATGACAAAACCCCGAAAGGGGACGGAAACAGTATTTCCCGTTACCGGTAAGCCTGTCCTGGATAAGCGTTATGAATGACAAAACCCCGAAAGGGGACGGAAACAATTGTTTCCACTTTGCATAGGTATGTACTTCTTCGTTATGAATGACAAAACCCCGAAAGGGGACGAACTGCTACAACAAAACCAACTACACAACCTCAGAAGAAAGTAGGTGTTATATGAGTTTTCTTTATGTAAATGAACAAGGCGCAGTCATTGGTCTGGAAGGAGGCTATTATGTCGTTAGGCAAAAGGATGGGGTGGAACGAAAGATTCCAAAAGAAACGTTGGAGTCGATCACAATCTTTGGTAATGCGCATATGACAGAAGCCTGTACGAAAGCTTGTCTGCAGCAGGGAGTTTTGGTTGATTGTTTTTTGGCTGATGGTATTTATTTTGAAATGAAATCTTGTGGATTTTGATATAGAAAGGATGTTAGATATGGGAAAACGTATTTTATTTTCTCCAGTTGGTGGACATGACCCCATCGCCAGCTATCGGGATGGTGCTCTGCTGCATATTTGCAGATGTTATCAGCCTTCAGTAGTGTATTTGTATTTGTCAAAAGAAATGGTGGAAAGAAGCCGATTGGATAACCGCTATATAGCTGCGTTGGAACTTCTTCAGGATTATTTGGATATACCATTTGAAAAAATTGAGTTGATTGAACGTGAAGCTTTGACGGACGTGCAGCTTTTTGATGCTTTTTATGATGACTTTGAAGGCATATTAGATCAGATTAAATCTCAATATCCAGATTCGGAAATTCTGGTAAATATTTCTTCCGGTACACCTGCTATGAAAAGTGCCTTGAATCTCATCGCAGCTATGTCAAAGCATAAAATTACAGCATTGCAGGTATCGACGCCCTATAAAAAAGAAAACCCTAAGGATGAAGATCCTAGTCAGTATGATCTGGAAACTTTTTGGGAATGTAACGAGGATAATAAAGAAAATTTCGAAAAAAGATGTCATGAATTCCAACAGGTCAACCTTTTGGCAAAATTGAAAAAAGAAATGATTGTCCAGCTGGTGAGAGCTTATGATTATCATGCTGCTTTAGCCCTTGCAAAAGATATGAGGGAATTTTTGCCAGAAGATGTATATGCTTTGCTGCAGGCAGCAGAACAACGATTGATGCTGAATCTGAGAGGCGTTGGAACAGCGCTGCAAGGGACAAACTATAAAATATTTCCCATAGAAACAGCTGGCAACAAGCGTGATATTTTTGAGTATATCCTCTATTTACAGCTCCGCCAAAAACAGGGTAATTACGCAGATTTGATTCGAGGAATCACACCGGTTATTTTGAACTTGCTGGAAGAATGCTTAATGACAAATTGTAAGATCGATTTAAAGGATTACTGCGTGGAAAAAAGAAAGAGCAGTGGACAGTTATTCTTGAGCAAAGAAAAATTGGAAAAATCAGAAGAAGGCAGAGAAATTCAGAAAATACTGGAAGCAGAATTTTCTGGTGAGATTCGAGAGGAATTTTATAAATCAGCACAGATCTATCCCATACTTCAGGCGAAAACATCAGATGCTGAATTAGGATTTATTTTGGAGAAACTGCGGTCTATAGAAAGGGAAGTGCGGAATGTTACAGCACATCAAATGGTTTCTGTTACAGAGGAATGGATTCAAAAGATGGTAAAAATGTCATCAAAGGAAATAGTGAATCTGTTAAAACGATTGGCTGTTTACTCTGGTATTCCAGTGAAAAAGGAATATTGGAATTCTTACGATGATATGAATGCGCTTCTTGTGGAAAAATTATGTCTGTAAATAAGGAGGATACGATGGCAGATTATGTCTGTAAATAAGGAGGATACGATGGCAGATTATGAAGAAGAAATGGATTATTATGGTACAGCTATTGTCCATGGGAATATAGGTGCTATGGAAGAGTATTTTCAAACGGAGCAGGAGGAAGAAGATCAGGAAGCAGAATAATGGCAAATTGATAGAAGAAAGTTAGAAAGAGGGTATTTTATATGGATACAATCATTTTGGTTGTTGGAATTGTGGTATTGTGTGTACAGCTATTGATTCTTGTGCAAGTGAGCAAAAAGAATAAACAGGGTACAGATGATCGCCAAACGACAGATATTGGCAGAATTCAGACAGCTTTAGAAGATAACAATCGCATTTTTCGGAAGGAAATGACAGAAAGCGTACAATCTTCTTTGAAAAATTTAGGGGATATTCTGGCAGAAAATCAGAAAAATGCAGCGGAAACCCAAAGTAAAAGTATACAGACGATCGGAGAAACTTTGAAAAAACAAAATGAAGGTATGGAAAAAGAAATCCATGCCCGACTGGATCATTTTAATGATGTTCAGACAAAAATGCCGGAAACCATGCAGAGTTCTTTGCAGACACTGGGAGAAATGATTTCCGAGAATCAAAAAGTATTTCTGGAAAATCAGAAAACCTTTGCATCTCAGCAAAATCAGGCTGTTTCTGAAGCTGGCACAAAAACAACAACGCAGCTGCAGACCATTGGAGACAGTATCACAAAACAGTTGGGTGAGATGCAGTCTGCCGTAGAGAGAAGATTACAGACATCTGCGTTGGAAAGTGAAAATAAGCTGGACAGCATTCGAAAGACCGTGGAAAATAAACTGCAGTACATACAGCAGGATAATAACAAGAAATTGGATGAAATGCGTCAGGTAGTGGATGAAAAATTACAAAAAACACTGGAAGATCGTATATCTAAATCTTTCTCTTTGGTTAGTGAGCGATTAGAGCAGGTATATAAAGGTCTTGGAGAAATGCAGAATCTGGCTTCTGGCGTTGGAGATTTGAAGAAAGTGCTTTCCAATGTCAAGACCAGAGGTATTTTAGGCGAAATTCAGTTGGGGGCAATTCTGGAAGAGATTTTGGCACCAGAACAGTATGAAACCAACTATGTAACCAAAAAAGGAAGCAGAGAACCGGTAGAATATGCCATTAAACTGCCAACAGAAGATGGACAGGGGATTTATCTGCCAATCGATTCAAAATTCCCCGGAGATGCGTATTTGCATTTAATGGATGCCTATGAAAGCGGTGACCGGGAAGCAGTGAAGGAAGCGGCAAAAGTATTGACCACACGAATCAAAGCTTTTGCAAAGGATATTCATGATAAGTATATTGATCCACCATATACTACAGATTTTGCGATTATGTTTTTGCCATTCGAAGGACTTTATGCAGAAGTTGTGAATCGTGGGATGGTGGAAGAACTGCAGCGTTTATATCATGTGAATGTTGCTGGGCCGAGCACTATGGCAGCGTTATTGAATAGTCTGCAAATGGGATTCCGTACCTTTGCCATTCAAAAAAGAAGCGGAGAGGTATGGAAAGTCCTTGGAGCAGTCAAAACGGAGTTTGAGACTTTTGGGAAGGTTTTGGAAAAAGCACAAACCCGAATTCAGAATGCCAATGATGAGTTGGATAAACTTATTGGTGTTCGGACGCGTCAGATTCAAAGAAAGTTAAAAGATGTGGAAAGATTGGATGCGGATTTGTCCCAAAAGATACTTTCTGTTCCTGAGTGGGAAATGGATGAGAAAGAATAAAGGAAAGGCGGAAATATTGTCGAATACAAATATAAAAATGATTTTCAGCCGCACGGCTAAAATCAAGGCTTTGAAACGGCTGTGAACGAAAAATAGATTAGTTTTTTGATAAAAAAAGTTTTCAGCCGCAAATGCCCTCTGGAGCCAGCTGTTTTCAAGGGCTCCAGAGGGCAGGGTTATTTAACATAAAACCCTGGAAGGGGACGGAAACTACACTACTTCTGCTGATGTTTTCAAGTTCCCGTTATCTAACATAAAACCCCGGAAGGGGACGGAAACGAAAAAATTGACATTTTTTAATGCTTTTGTTTTTGGTGTTATCTAACATAAAACCCCGGAAGGGGACGGAAACATATTTTTGAATTTTTCCATAATCTCCTCTAAGTTACTGTTATCTAACATAAAACCCCGGAAGGGGACGGAAACCATATCGCCGTCATCATACTCAATAAACCCTTGCTCTAGTTATCTAACATAAAACCCCAGAAGGGGACGGAAACATACCAACCCAGAACCAAGGGTTTTTAAAACGTGTTATCTAACATAAAACCCCGGAAGGGGACGGAAACTTTCGTTAAACAGTTCCTTTTTTGTTTTCTTTTTGGTTATCTAACATAAAACCCCGAAAGGGGACGGAAACTGCATTTGAAAATTGCTGCAACTTCCTTTACTGTGAGTTATCTAACATAAAACCCCGAAAGGGGACGGAAACATACTCACGCCAGTTAGCAGGAACCTGAGGAATAGAATGTTATCTAACATAAAACCCCGAAAGGGGACGGAAACTTTTTGCTTTCTGCCACTTAATCACCCTTTCATTTGTTATCTAACATAAAACTCCGAAAGGGGACGGAAACAACGTCCGCAGGAAATTTGACTGAATAACCATCTGCACATGTTATCTGACATAAAACCCCGAAGGTGGACGAATTCCTACAATCTCGTATTCTCATTTTTAGCGACCTGCATTGATAAGAATCTTTTCAGAAAATGAACCGATGGCAGGTAATATATTTTTAGATAAGAACAAAAATGACTTGTGCAGACTTTGTTTCGTAAGAAAAGATCATGGGAAGAATAGAAAGATTAGAGATGAAGTTTTAGAATAGATGTGTGCATAAATGCCTTTGTATTAAAATGGCACTGTTGGATTTTGTTTTCTGCATATAAAAGGAGAAAATGCGTATGCGGTGTTGGAAATGTGGATTTGTGATGTCTGAAGATGAAGAGATTTGCACTAGATGTGGTAGTAATTTAGAAAAGATTGTTTGCCGATCTTGTGGAAAACAAATTTTTTCAGAATCGAATTTCTGCATGTTTTGCGGTAATGATATTCGCAATATAGCGACAGAGGATACTAGGGAAATTGTATTTCAAAAATCTGAATTTGTATCAGATGAAGAAAAAACACAAACGATACAAAAGAGGATACAGGTGTCCGAACGAGGAAAAAGGACAGAGAATAAACAGCAATTTTCATTAGCTATGGCAAATGGAATAATGACTGTTATATATCCTCTCAAAAAGATTGATGTGGATTTTCAAGAGGAATTTGTTCGGATTATAAAAACAAAAAGTAAAACTGAGGAAAAAAGAGAAATTCTCTATAAGAATATCTGTGGAATAGAATATTTCACAAGAATTTCGCCGCTATATATGGCGCTTTTTGTCGTGATTCTTTTGCTTCTGATTTATATGTTCGTGTCGGGTGTGATAGGAATCGGAGGCATTTTGGCTATTTTTGAATTGTTTGTTTTTCTATGTTGGAACTTTTTCTTTCAGATTTGCCATTTTGATTTGATTATTACAGAGAAAAGCGGAAAGCATACCGTGATTTCTGCTAAGAAACAAAAAATCTTACTGGAAATCATGGATATGATACAGACACAGGCAGATCTCTTGTCTAAGGAAAATATAAAGAAAGCATCTGTTTTGACGAAAAATGAAGTGTATTATGGCAATCAATTTCGTTTTTGTGTGCATGGACTAAAATGTAATTTTCATTGGTTTGCGTTCTTTTTCGGTCCGTTCTTCTGTTTTTATCGGAGCGGTGGAAAACTGTTTCGTGAGTTTTTTCAAACATTCTTTGTCCTTTTGGTGGTTACAACGTTGGGATTTTCTTTTAGTCTGAAATCTTTTGCAAATGCATGGAACGATGGATTTGCATTGTGGATGAATGTTTGTTGGATTTGGTTTGGAATCTTATCTATCTACGGTATATATTGCGCTATTCGTTGTGGGAAGGAGTTTAACCAATATTATTTTCGTTATTGCAACATGTTGGCTGGGCAAGAGAAATCTAAGAACGGGTATAATGAAGCTTCTTGGAAAAAGGCAATTTTCGCTGTGATCCTATATGGAATTTTAATGGGTGTCCTTGTGACAGGAATTTCAAAAGGGATGAGCAGTGCTATATTGGCAGATGCTTACCAACAAGCTGCCAATGATACCAATACGGAAATACCAACAGAAGTAAAACATGAAGAGCAGGGATTTCAAAAATCTTTGCAGCCTTATTTAGGTACATGGTATGTTTCCAATGCGGATGGAAGTGCTGCATTCTCTTCTGCAGAATATGCACAAAATGAAGAATTTGCGATATATGGGTTAAAATTAGAAATTGTCCCCATCAAAGGTTCTTATTATGCACGCCTTACCAGCAATATCCATCCATTTGATTACGGGTTTACGGAAAGAACATTGAATGGAGATTCTTTGTTGCCCATTACACAGACAGGAGATGCACATTGGAGCATTTCTTTTGATGAAATCGATGAAAGTAATGCATCTAACGTTATTCGTGGAACTTCAAAACTTATTTTGACAATCAATACAGTTGGAGATTTATATGGAGAAATTACGGATTCCGAAATTCCAGAAAACAATATGGCACCAACAAAACTGTATCCATCCTATGAATGGTTAGATGGGCAGTATCAGTACTATAATGAAGAAGAGTCAATATGTGAAGAGTGGATTGATGAAGAACATGCAATTTCGGTGTTTGAATGTGAAGAGTTGTTGAATCGAGGTTTATATGGTTCTTGGTATGATGATTCAAACGTAGCAGCGAGTCGGATTGATTTTGCTGCCGGTGATATTTATGTATATAGTATGAGGGGAAGTTTTTACAAGGATTATTCGTACTATCTAAAATTTGCTTATAAAGATCAGCCAGATGTTATAAGAAACATTCGCCTTACGGCAGATTTAAGTGGAGATATGTATTTGGATGAAAAGCACTACTGGAAATAAAAGAAGTGTTGCTTCGTTTATAAGCAAGTAAAACGGCGAAAGTAGAAGGAAGGATAAAGGATAGAAAATGTTGTGGTGCCGTGGTGCTCAAATGGTGCCAAACCTATATTTTTCGTTTTACATTTCGAAAAATGAAGATAAAAAACAAAATATAAAAAGACAGGATTTACACTGGTTTTTCCATAAAGAAATAAGCTTCAAAGTAGGTTTAAGTGACCGAAATGAAGCTTTCTTTTCCCTCGAAATCAGTTGACGGGTCAAACCGTCCGTGGGTTCGAATCCCACCGTCTCCGCTCTGGAAACCTTGAGAAATCAGGGTTTCTTTTTTTTATTTCGGTACGTCCCTATGCGTTTTTTCAATCTTTTTTACTCTGCAATGCATTACCGATAGCGGCGGCGGACTGCTGTTTTGCGTGATAGTCGATATGAGAATAGATGTCTGCCGTGGTAGAGAAATTGGAATGTCCCAGCCATTCCTGAATGGATTTCATGGGAATGCCTTCTGCTACCAGCATGCTGGCACAGCTGTGACGCAGTTCTTTGAATGTGAGTTTTTTCAATCCGTATTTCTTCAATAACCAACCGAAGTGGTCGCTGACGAAATTAGGGCGGAACAGCTTGCCCATTTCGTCTACACAAACATAATCCATATATTCTTTGCAGTAACTGTTTCCAAACAATTTCTGATTTCGTTCCAGCTTTGCTTTGTGTTCCAACAGCTTTTCTTCCACAACAGGAATCAGGGGCAGGGTACGATAGCTAGATTTTGTTTTCAGTTTGTCCTCTGCGTAAACAATGGTTTTTCCGTTTTCTGTCAGCTCTGTGACCTTGTGATTGACGGTGATGGTCTTGTTTTCAAAATCAATGGCACTCCAACGCATCCCTAAAGTTTCGCTTCTGCGGAACCCATAGTAGGAACTTAAAACGATGGGGATGTAAATGGGATCGTCTTTTGCGATATCCAGCAAGGTCAAAATTTCCTCCTTGGTATAAAAACTGGAGATATGTTTGTTCTTTTTGGGACGCTTTACCCGATCCGCAGGATTGCTGAGTATGTAATCGTTTTTCACAGCATAGGCAAGTGCCTGATGAAGAACTGCGTGATAATGGATGACCGTATTGGTGGTGTAGCCCTGTTCCAAAATTTCGTCATACAGCATTTTGATGTGCTTCGGTTCTACTTCCGTCAAAAGCAGATTCAATTTTTCAAAATGAGGTCGGATACGAACGGAGACCATATTGTCATAACTTTTATAGGTAGCTCGTTCCACCAAAGGCTTTACGATTTTCAGCCATTCATCCATATAATCGGTCATCAAAAGCCGACTGCCGTCCATGTTTTCCATGGATTCTTTCGTTTCGTATGTCCGTTTCAAATTCTCTAAAAGTTCCAAAGCACGCCGCTTGTTTCCTTTGACTCACAGCCCTGTGCTGACAGATTTTTGTTTTCTTCTGCCGTCCACATAATAGCTGACGATGGCGTAATAGATGCCTTTTCTTTCGTAAATACTTCCTGTTACCATAAAATCTCTCCTTTCTTTAGAAATCATCCGTCTTAGGTGTTTGGGTATGTTACCATGGTTGGATGACTTTTACCACTCTTTTTCTGCTTTTCTTTTCCATAAAATCCGTTGTAACCGTTTATTTTTCTGATTCGCATAAAAATCGAATGACGTTGATTTTGGGAATCAGATAAACCCGTCCCATTTTTACGGATTCGATGCGACCGCTTTTCAAAAGGGCATAAGCAGTTGTCCTGCCAATGCCGCCCAACATCTTCCGTAGTTCGTCCACATGAACCACATCCGGATAGGAACGAAACATACGAAAATAGTCGTTTCTTGCTGAAACTTGCGTCATAATCTATCCCTCACTTTCATTGTCGTGTAGTACCATTTAGTTATAGAAATGTAATATGAGAACCGTATAAAACTATTACTTATATCATAAAGACGGTGAAAACACAAAAAACGGTATCACAAATCGAAAATATTTTTGCGGGAGGTGTTGATTATTGATACGTATCGTGATTTAATGGAGCAAGAAAGACTGACAGAACAGGAAAAAGTGGTAATCGAACAGTGGAAACCTATGCTGGATGAGTTGGATCGTGAGGCGGACTGCAATAACAGAAGGCACAAAGAGAAACGGGATATGCTGGACATGACTCTCTGTGAGTGCCAGAATGAAAAGGAAGAATATCTTTCTTCTGAAATCAAATTGAAGTTATCCGATACAGATGAGAATTGGCTGGAATGGATTTTCTCCAGAAGTTCCGCAGACTTGTACCAGCTGACTGGAAATGCCGGGCTGGCAAAATCGCTGCAAACATTGACGGCAATGCAGAGAAAAGTTGTTTTTTTGTTTTATGTCCATGGGTTTTCCGTAAAGGATATTGCCATACTGCTTGGCAGCAGCGAGCGGAATATACGAAAACTGCGGGAAAGAGCAAGGGAACATATGAAAATATCGTGCTAGAAAGGCGGCAGAAGCCATGAAAAAAATAAAAGAAATCTATGAGAACCGAATCTCCACATGGGCGAAATATTCTGGTTATCGTATCATCAAACGCCATGGACAAGACTATATTGCCCCTGAAGAAAATGCGGCGCTGATGTGGTATGACCCTGTGGAAAAGGAAGAAACGCTGATTGCCGATGTGCTGAATATGGGAAAAAGCATTGCGGATGCAAAAAATGGAGAGGAAATGATTGCTTCGGCTTTGGATTTTGTTTCTAAATATGGTTTGCTGGGCTGGATGCCGTCTTTGCCGGTGAATCCATATTTTTATTTGGACTCCAAAGTTCTGCTGCCAGAAAATGAATATTTTTTATTTTCCAGCACCACCAAAGATACAGAAAAATATTTGGAGCAGTTCCAAGTGGAACTAAATGGAGAAGAACTTTTGGGTGCTGGGCAAGAGCAAGGGCGTTCTCCCATATATGATTTGGTGTTTTCTAAAAATTATTGTGAGCCAGTGGACTGGATCATCCCTTTTCTGCAGGAGATGTTTGAACACTTCCGTACCAAAGAAATGCTGGAAGATCTCAGCTATGAGCCTTGGGAAAAAATGATTCTGCGAAAAAGGATAGAGAGTTTTTATCATCCAGGCGTCCCTTATGTGCTGCGGTATGATCCTGTGCCGAGTGCCTGTTGGGTGTTCGATAGCCTGAAAATGGTAGTAGAAACTGCCTGTGTTGTGGCATTGGGACAGGAGGAAAATCCAGTTGCCGCCTGCAAACACTGCGGAAAGTATTTCTATCGGGAGGATGTTCGGAGCGCTTACTGCTCTCATCGGTGCAGGAATCAGTATCATGTTTATCAGAGTAGGAAACGAAAAAGACTGGAAGAAAATGATTAAGACATAGAAAAAGCGGCTGGAAAAGCAATTTCCTCTTAAGAAAACAATGGTTTTTCCTTGATTTCTTAAGGGAAATTGCGACGGCTATCTTCAGAAGAAAACATGCCAAACATAATCTCAGTAAAAATAAGAAAGCCAGAATCCTTTATATGATAAGGATTTTGGCTTTCTTTGTTTTCTTATGAAGATGCCCCTGAGCCGCTTTTTTATGGGTGAAAACGATTTAAGAATAATCGAAAGACCGCCTGATCTGTTTCCAAATCTCTAGTGAGGAATCGTTTGACTATTTCTGAGGTGATGGTTTGGGAGAAAAGCTGAAGTGGAGAACAGGGGAGAAATCGACGAAGAAGGATATTTTGAAAGGCGTCCATCTTTTCTTTGCCGATGTACTCTCTGATTTTGTTCTCTGTCTGCTGGAGTTCTATGGTGTCCACGGAAGAGAAAAGAGAATTTTTTTCCGCAAGAAAATCCAAAAGGGACTGCTCAAAAATAAAATCCGCTGTGGATATCAGGCAGAGGTTTTGCTTTGTGGATGCTTCCTGACATGGGAATTGCTCCATGATGGCAAAAATTTTTGGTGACGTTTTTCCGTTGGTATCAGAGAATAGATGATGCATTTCTCCCATGGCAACCTGAGCTTCGTCTTGCAAAACAATGAAATCAATCTGGGACACCATCTGGAAAAACAAAGATAAATAGTGATCCAGTAAGTAAGATTTCATGCCAAGAGCAGAACGCAGCTCCTGTGCGGAACGAAATATTTCCCGAAAAGTAGGTGGGGACTGATCAGAAAGAGAAAGAAACGATTGCAGTATGTCCATAACATGACCTCCGTTTATTTGAAGTCGGCAGAGCCGCTTGTGGTATATAAACTCTTGTGGAGAGGGATGTCAAGAGGGGGTGGACATTTCCTCGCTTTTCGAGCGATGGGTAAAGATAGAATATGGGCGGCGCTATTAACAGTAAAGGATGCCTTGTGTGCCCTTGTACGCCCCTGTGTGGAGTTTTCTTTCTAAGGTGGAGGAATCGCCCCATGAAGGTAGAAAATCGGCGGAAAAACGAGATTTAGAATATCACAAAATGTGATATATCTCGGGTGATTTTAAGTGCAAAAAATGATTGCAGGTTAAAGACCGGCATCAAACCGGTCAAAAAAGCCCTCAAATCCCCACAGTGTGGGGATTTTTTGCAGGTGCTGGTATTGCGCCGCAGACGTCGGTTCGTGCGTCACAGGAAGAAAAAAACGGGAGTTTGCTTAGAAAAAGTGGGATTTTTCACAGACGTCGGTACCGGCATCAAGGGAGTTTTTTGGAGGATAAAAACATGATGGGACGTGAATATTTTCTTGGCAAAAATTGTATTTTTTTGCGAACTGTGGCATAATGCTTGTATAGGGTAATTTCAATCAAACTAGCACAGTAGAGAGAAAAACAGAAGGGCATGGGATGATTAATGAATCAAGAGATTTATAATGAAAATGAACAGGCATTAAAAGAATTCCTTCTGGATATTTCTTGTCTGGATCAGCTTGCGGAATGGTCTGATTCTTTTAATCTGTTTGATGTATTAAAAATTACCAGAGTAGAAATTAGACACAGTAATATGTTGGCTTGGCTTTTAGACCCCAATGAAAATCATGGATTAGAGAAGAATGTACTGGAGGAATTTATCCGTTTTGCCATTGTTTCTGGTGGATGTGAGTTGTCCGTATTTGATTTGCTGAAAATTACATATGAGGATTTTTGTGTATACAGGGAGTGGAATCACTTAGATATCCTAGCAGTGTCAAAACAATCTAAAATTGTGCTATGCATCGAGAATAAAATTGATTCCGGGGAAGGCTATCGTCAATTGGAAAGATATCGGAAATGGATTTATGATGCTTACCCTGAGTATCAGAAAGTGCTTATTTATCTTTCGCCGGATGGGAGAGAAGGAAACGATGCCTTGTATTGGTGTTCTATGAGCTACCAGAATGTTTTGGAGATCATTGAAAAATGTTATGAGAAATCGAATTTAAGTCCAGAGGTTTCTGTTTTGATTTCTAATTATCTGGATGTCATTAGGAGGGATATTGTGGGTGACGAGAAACTTGCAAAAATATGTGAGGAAATTTACGCAAAGCATAAAAAAGCGTTGGATTTGATTTTTGAATATAAACCTGACCGTGCTATGGATGTTGCTCATATATTCCATAAATGGTTGAGAGGAATGACTGATAAAGGTGAACTGATTGCCGATTTGGAAACGAGTACTAAAACGTTTATCCGGTTCAAAACAAAAACGATGTCAGAAATACTGCCGGATGCGGAAAATGCTTTAAGTGGATGGAATACAAAGAATTTTTATTTTTATGAGATTGTGAATCGTGGTGGGTATGATTATAAGATGCAATTTTCAGTAAGCTCAAAAAATATCCCAGATGATTTACGAAAAATATGTGATCGAATCAATGAGATTTTCCCGGCGAAAATGAAAAAAGAAAACTGGCAGTGGAGAAATCATTTCCATACAAGCAAGAGAAAAATTGAAGAAATCATAAATGAAGAAGAATTGATGAAGAATCTGAATACTGACTGGATGAGGATAAAGGACTTTGAAAAAAGGTTGAAGAGGGAGTTAGGTTTAAAAGAAATAATTACTGCAGAAATAAGAGAATAATTTTTGAACTTTTTTCGTAGAAAAGTAAAGTTCGATTGTAAATAACGGAGAACTAATTCTAAAAATGGGAGATAAACAAAGGTGTATGTTTATGAATGAAATAGAAAAAAGGACAGAACTCATGATGAACGTCATGGATGCAACAGCCGTTCCGCATTTTTCGGCGGAAAAACTGCGTGATGAAAGGTGCAGGAAAATATCTTTGGGGCAGTTAACAGCTTTTGGCTTGGCTTTCGAACCACTAGTGGCGGCAATGCAGGCTATAACAGGCAATGCAGAACAGGGAACAAGTGGGATTTATTATGTAAATACAAAAGGCAAGCAGATGATGCAGTTTCAGGATGGGGCAGGCTTTCTTGGTGCATTAGGCACTAATACAGGGCAAGTGGGAGGCGGACAGGCAGTCCTAACTCCGTTGCCGGTCAATCCTGCTATGTTGTTTATGGCAGCGACATTAAGTCAAATAGAGAGCAAGTTGAATGATATTCAGGAACTTCAAAAAGAAATGATGGATTTTCTGAAAGCAAAAGAAAAAGCAAAACTGAAGGGTAATATCAATACACTTGCGGATGTGCTGGAACAATATAAATATAATTGGAATAATGAAAAATATAAAATAAATAAGCATATTCTTGTGCAGGATATTCGAAAAGATGCGGAACAAAGTATTATGCTTTATCAGGAGCAAATTTGCAAAAAATGGTCTAAAAAGGGATTCTTGACAATGGATCGTGATGTAAAATCTAAAGTGCAAAAACTGAAGGAAGAATTAAAGGATTATCAGTTAGCACTATATGCGTATGCTTTTGCATCGTTTCTGGAAATTATACTGTTAGAAAATTTTGATGCACCATTTTTGGAAAGCGTGAAAAAGAGAATAGAAGGATATGCATTTCAATATCGCACATTATATACAGAATGTTCCTATCAGATAGAGAAGAGATCAAAATCTTCTGTGGAGTCTATAGTTGCAAAGGGTGTTGCTGGATTCAGTAAAGGTGTAGGAGAAACCATCCGAAAGATTCCAGTGGTGAACAAGGGATCAGTAGATGAGGCGTTGATTTTACCGGGGAGACAGTAGAAAAACTTGCTGATAGAAAAATAGATTCTGCAGTGAGCATTCTCTTTGAAGCAAAGGATAATTGTACGTTGCCATTCATCAGAAATATTGAGGAAGTAAAAAAGATTTATAATGAACCTATGGAGGTATTGTTTGATGGAGATGGCATTTATTTTTTGGAGCGGTAAGTGTATAGCGGATTTATATGGATAGTTGGCAGGAATGAAAATAAATAGGAGGAAGTTATACAGGGAAACAGTATAGACGAAATTACTATAAAATCTTCTGGGGAGATCAATCCCAAAACTGGAACAAACACCAGAACTCCTTATGAACATCAAAAAAATGCAATGGCTTGTCTTAATATCATTAACAAGGAAAAAACGTATAGAACTTTGGTGGTATTTCCAACTGGAGGAGGCAAAACATATACGGCTTCCATGTGGCTTTTGAAAAATGCCATAGACCGAAAGAAAAAAATGCTGTGGATTGCACATCATCAAATGTTATATTGGAGCAAGCGGAAGAGCTCTTTCAGAAATTTGCCTACGCAGAGGTGATTCCACATATTTCTTCTTTCCATTTTCGGATTGTTTCTGGTGCATCAAGCCATGAATGAACCATTCATATTCGTCCTACAGACCAGTTGTTGATTGTCAGCAAAGATAGTATTGGGAGAAATCTGCAACGATTGGATGTATGGATGGCTGGGGAAGATGAAATTTATATGATTGTAGATGAGGCACACCATTCTACGGCAAAGATCTACCGAAAAGTTATTTCCTATGTAAAAGAAAAACTACCCAATGTGAAATTAATTGGTTTGGCCGCAACACCATTTCGGACTGCGAAGGAAGAACAGGGACTGCTGGCTAAAATATATACAGATGGCGTACAGAATGGACGTTTCGGGTTGGACAGGCAATGAATCGAATCTCATTTACAAAGAAAGCATTGATCGTAACGGAAAAAGACAGAGATTTTATAGTTCCTGAAAAATGATATGGAGAGAAGAAAATGATTTATCCAGCACATATATTATATACAGATAATAAAAAGATAGAAATACAAACGGTTGAAGATCATTGTTTGCAAACAGCATATATTGCAGCTATGTGTTTAAGGGATATTCATTTAGATTCTGTTGCATATCTTGCTGGTCTTGTGCATGATATGGGAAAGTTTACACTGGCTTTTAAAGCCTATATCGAACAGGCATCAGCAGGTGGAACTGTTAATCCTGGCAGTGTGATTCATACTCATGGAGCAATAAGATTGTTAATGGAAAGCTTTCATCATTCGGATGGTTGTTTTTCCTTTGAAGATATGACTGCAGAAATGTTAGCTTATGCAGCAGGTGCACATCACGGTTTATTTGATTGTGTAGATTCTCACCACCGTTCAGGTTTTGCACACAGAATGGAGTGGAACGAAAATCTTTATAGGGAAGCAAAAAGTAATTTTTTGCGCTTTTGTGCGAATGATGCAGAATTACAAAGGTGTTTTGCGTTGGCCCATAGTCAAATGATGCCAATTTATCAATGGATCAATTGCCATGCAGATGATGATGACTGTGATATCCATTTTTATTTGGGTATGCTAAGCAGGTTATTACTTTCTTCTGTAATACAGGGGGATCGAAAGGATACAGCAGCATTTATGCAGCAAAGACAAATACTTGCACCAAAGCAAAATATCTCAGATTTGTGGGGGTCGCTTTTAAGGAATGTTGAGAAGAAACTGGCTTCCTTTCCCACTCAAACGCCAATCCAGAAAGCTAGAAATATCATATCACAAAAGTGTAAAGAAGCAGGAGTGCTGCCTTGTGGGATATATCGGCTCTATGTGCCGACGGGAGGGGGCAAAACACTGGGTTCCCTCAGATATGCACTTGCACATGCTGAAATTTATCAAAAATCAAGAATTATTTTTACATCTCCATTATTGAGTATTTTGGAACAGAACGCCGCAGTTATTCGTGACTTTTTGGAAAATGACCATATCATTTTGGAACATCACTCAAATGTAGTGCAGGAGAAAAGAGAATCAGGGCAGTTGGATATGTGGGAACTCATGATAGAAAGTTGGGATGCGCCAATTATCATTACCACTTTGGTACAGTTGCTGGATACACTCTTTTCTGGAAAAACCAGTTGTGTTCGACGCTTTCAGGCTTTATCCAATAGCATATTGGTCATTGATGAGGTTCAAACAGTTCCAAACCGTATGCTGACATTATTCAATTTGGCTATGAATTTTCTTTCTCAAGTTTGTGGTGCAACAATTATTTTATGTTCTGCGACACAGCCATGTTTTGAGAAAGCGATACATCCTATTTTGGGAGAACAAAAACAATTGGTTTCCTTTGATCAAAAGCTTTGGAATGTGTTTCAACGCACAACGTTGCTTTATGATGGCAGTTTGAGATTAGAACAAATTCCTGAATATATACGAAGTAAACTGGAGGATACAGAAAGCTTACTTGTGATTTGTAATACAAAATATCAGTCCAGTTTTTTATATCAACAGTTAAAAAGTGAAACTATTGATTGTTTTCATCTTTCGGCAGCTATGTGTATGCAGCATAGAAAGGATATCTTATCAAAGATGGAAGAAGCTTTATCAGGAACTAAACAAAATCATAAAAAGGTTTTATGTATTTCTACACAAATCATTGAGGCGGGTGTGGATATTTCCTTTGGATGTGTTATTAGAATGGTTGCAGGAATGGATAATGCAGTGCAGGCAGCAGGCCGATGCAACCGAAATGGAGAGCAAGAAGGACAAGCTCCTGTATATTTGATTCATTGCAGCGATGAGAAATTAAATAGACTTCCTGAAATTTTAGCAGCAAAGACAGCTTCTTTGCAGCTTTTTTCTCAGTTTCAGACAAATCCACAGGCATTTGAATATAGTTTATCTTCAGACGCGGCAATCTCCCAATATTATCAGAATTTATTTGGGGCATGTATAGAACAGGATTACGCATTGCCAGATGGGACGACTCTCTTCGATTTGCTATCTGTCAATGACAAGTTTGCAAATGAATTTTATACAGAATCTCGCTTTGGATTAAAGCAGGCATTTCATACAGCGGGACAAAAATTTCAAGTCTTTAGCCAGGAGACCACTGATATTATCGTACCCTATAAAGAGGGAAATTCCCTGATTATGGATTTATTCTCTGCTTCTGCACAATATGATTTGGGTTTACAGAAAGAAATTTTAAAAAAAGCCAAACTTTATACAGTTTCTATTTATCAATTTCAAAAAGAGCAGCTAGAGAGGCAAGGGGGATTGGTTTCTATGATGGATGGTTGTCTTTTTGTATTACATCCAGAGTATTATGATATGGAAATTGGTCTTACGCCAGAACTAGGGAGTATGCAATATTTGGAGGTGTAAATATGTCTAAACCGATACATGCCAATAATGTTGAGTTTGAAGTATACGGAGATTATGCTTTATTTACAGATCCCATTACACGAATAGGCGGTGAAAAATGCACCTATCAGATACCGACTTATGAGGCAATCAAGGGGATTTTAGCATCTGTTTACTGGAAACCAACGTTCATCTGGTATATTGATGCTGTGAAAATCATGAATCCGATACAAACAGAGGTGAAAGGCGTTCGCCCAATAAAATATGGGGGTGGGAACGATCTGGCATATTATACATATCTGAAATCAGTTCGTTATCAGGTAAAAGCCCATTTTGAATGGAATGACAATAGACCAGAGCTAATTGCGGATCGAAACGAAAATAAACATCATAATATTGCAAAGCGTATGATTTTAAAAGGTGGAAGAAGAGATATTTTCTTAGGTACCAGAGAATGTCAGGGTTATGTAGAGCCTTGTGTATTTGATAGTGAACCTGGGGCGTACGCTGAAATTGCAGAACTCAGCTTTGGGCTGATGTACCATGGACTTACCTATCCAGATGAGGCATATTCCGAGCAGACAAAAGAAAAAATAACAGCCAATTTTTGGTATCCTGTAATGAAAAATGGAATTATTTCATTTCCTCGCCCAGAAGATTGTCCGCTGCATAAACCATTGCGAGAGATGAAGATGAAAGAATTTTGTTCCGTAAACAAGGATGTTTCCGAAGATTTTTGAATCGCGAGAGGTGATGAAATGGGACTGCTGGAAAAAGCAATCGAAACTTATGATGCGCATAGTCAATATGTTGGGACTGAAGTTGCTGGTCATGAAATATTGGTTCCGGTTTCACACATTTTGGCTAGAGCAGATATTGAAATTGTACTTGAGGAAGATGGCAATTTTTCTTCTGCTCGGCTAGTGGACCAAACCGAATCTAAAATTCCCATACCAGCTACGGAAAAGTCAGCAGGACGAACAAGTGGAGCTTGTGCTCATCCGTTGTGTGATTACTTATCCTATATATGTCATTACAATGAAAAGAAACATAATTTATATATGAATCAACTTACAAATTGGGCTACGTCTGTATATACACATCCAATGCTTATATCTATTCTAACGTATGTAAAGAAGAATACTATTTTAGATGATTTAAAAAATAATGGAATTATTACCTTAAATGAGAAAGGTATTCCTGAGAAAGAAGATTTGATGATCCGCTGGAGAGTTTATGGTATTGGCACACCAAATGATGGGTGTTGGCAACAGGCGTCTTTATTTCAGGCTTTTCAGGCTTGGTATTTGAGTAAAAAAGAAAAAGAGCAAACAGCCTTATGTATGCTTACAGGTGAGGACACGTTCCTTGCGTTACAACATCCCAAAGGCATTGTTTCCATCAAAGGAAATGCAAAACTGATTTCAGCGAATGATACAAGTGGTTTTACATACAGAGGCAGATTTACAGATGATTTGCAAGCGCTTTCTGTTGGATATGTGGCGTCCCAGAAGGCACATAATGCGCTCCGGTGGATAATCGCAGAGCAGGGGGTAAAGAATACGCTAGGAGGTCGTGTGTTTATATGTTGGAATCCCAAGGGTGTCGAAATTTGTCATGCAGTTGGTCCATTCGGAAATCGAAATAAGGTCTGTGTAAAACCAAGTGATTATCGTCAAGAACTGAAAAATACTTTAAATGGATATCTCAGTCAGCTGCCGGAGAAAAACAGTAGTGTTGTGATTGCGGCATTTGATGCCGCAACTACAGGTAGACTTTCTGTTACCTATTATAATGAATTGAAGGGCAGCGATTATCTGGAAAGGCTGTACCGATGGGATGAACATTGTTGTTGGTATGGTATGCAGCGGCATATTCAATCCCCGTCATTATATTCCATTGTAAATTGTGCTTTTGGGAAACAGATTACAGAAAAAGGAAAGGAATTGCTGAGAGCAGATGAAAAGATTTTGGGGCAGCAAATGCAGCGTCTGATTGCATGTCGGGTGGATGGTGCGCATATGCCGACGGATATCATGCGTGCGCTGGTCAATCGAGCTTCTCGGCCGGAAGCATATAAAAATCCAGGTGCGAAAGATTCTCTCTGGCAGATGATTCTTGTTACGGCATGCGCTGTTATCAGAAAATATCGCTATGATTACTTCAAGGAGGAATGTGAAATGGAACTGCATGCAGAAAATCCGGATCGTAGTTATCAGTTTGGACGATTGCTTGCTGTATTTGAGAAAGTAGAACGATCGACCTACACAAATGATGAAAAAAGAGAACCATATGCAATTAGAATGCTTTCCGCATTTAGTCAGCGCCCTATGTACATAGCAAACAATATTGAACAGCATCTGGAAAGGGCATATTTCTCCAGACTATCTCCAGCTTCCAGAAATTATTACAAAAAACTGATTGGAGAAATTTTGGAACAGATTTATCTGACACCGCAAGCTGAGTGGAATCTTGCATTAAAAGAAACATACCTCATGGGATATTACTTACAGAGAAATGAATTGTATAAATCAAAAAAGGAACAGATGGATGAGGAGGTTGCATTATGAGTACATTGGAAAAAAAGATTGATTTTGTGGCATTTGTTTCTGTTACGATGGCAAATGGAAATGGTGATCCATTGAATGGTAACCGTCCACGTACTGATTATAATGGCTATGGAGAAATCTCTGATGTTTGTATCAAACGCAAAATCCGTAATCGAATGCAGGATCTTGGGTATAAAATTTTTGTACAGTCAGAATATCGTAGCGATGATGGTTTTGGAAGCTTGAGCGAAAGAGCATCTTCTGTTTTAAAAAAAATAAAAGACAGAGATTTGTATGCAAAAACGGCGTGTGAAACATGGTTAGATGTTCGCACCTTTGGTCAGGTTTTTGCTTTTAAGGATGAAAAAGCTGTTTCCAGTGGTGTCCGTGGACCTGTTTCCATTCATCAGGCTGTTAGTGTTTCTCCGGTAGAGGTTACATCTATGCAAATTACTAAGAGTGTAAATGGCAAGAAGGAAGGAAAAAACGAAGAAAATGACAAAAGTATGACGTCAGATCGTATGGGAATGAAGCATTTTGTGCGCTTTGGTCTATACAAAATCAAGGGGTCTATTAACACACAGCTGGCAGAAAAGACAGGCTTTTCTTATGAAGATGCACAGGTAGTAAAAGAATGTTTGCTTACAATGTTTGTCAACGATGCTTCTGCAGCGCGTCCTGATGGCTCTATGGAAGTTGTTAAATTATATTGGTTTGAACATAACAGCAAAGATGGACAATATTCTTCTGCAAAAATTCATCGCAGTGTGTCAGCAGTATTAAAACCCGATGTTATGGTTCCCTCAAGTATTGAAGATTATGATATTTCTGTAGAGCCTTTAGAAGGATTACATGTAGAAGTGATAGAGGGAATTTAAGAATATCTGCTTTGAAGGAAGGTACAGGTATGGCATATCTGGAAGAAGAGTTTTTACAGCTTTCTGGGCTTCAGCATTTTGCGTTCTGTCGGCGGCAGTGGGCGCTGATACATATAGAACAACTTTGGAGTGAAAATCTAAGAACGGTGGAAGGCAATTTGTTTCATAAGAGGGCACATGATGAACAAATCAGAGAAAAAAGGGGAAATGTATTGATTTTACGCGGTTTGCCGGTTGCTTCTTTTGCAATGGGATTGTTTGGACAGTGTGATGTTGTGGAATTTCATAAAAATCAGAATGGAATATCTCTGGCTAAAGAAGAAGGCCGTTGGCAGCCGTTTCCTGTTGAGTATAAAAAAGGTTCCCCAAAAAGTAATGACGCTGATGTGTTGCAATTATGTGCACAAGCGATGTGTTTAGAGGAAATGCTCTGTTGCACCATAGAAGAGGGGGCGTTGTTTTATGGAGAAACACGTCATCGGATACCAGTTTTCTTTACAAAGGAATTGAAAGAAAGGGTGAAGAAAGCGGCTGATGAAATGCATCAAATATTTCAACATGGACATACGCCAAAAGTGAAACCGACAAAATCTTGCAACGCTTGCTCTTTGAAGGAAATGTGTCTGCCTGTTCTGATGAAAAAACAGGATGTTATAAAGTATTTGAAAACAGCGATGGAGGAAGATGGATGAGAAAACTTCTAAATACACTGTTTGTAACATCAGAAGATATATATTTGACTTTGGATGGAGAGAATGTGGTTGCAAAGCGAGAAAAAGAGATCGTTTCTCGTTATCCCTTGCATATGTTATCGGGAATATTAAGTTTTTCTTATCTGGGCGCCTCACCGGCATTGATGGGAGCGTGTGCAGATAGAGGAATTTCACTTTCTTTTTGTACACCAAGAGGCAAGTTTCTTGCTAGAGTTGGTGGAGAGAATAATGGGAACGTTCTCTTGCGCCGCATGCAATATCGTATATCAGACGATGTGCAGAAAAGTTGTAAATTGGCTAGAACTATGATTTTTGGAAAAATGTATAATGCGCGTTGGAGCATTGAGCGAACACGACGGGATCATGCATTGCGCGTTGATACAGAAAAACTGAAAAATGCTTCTCAAAGGATATACCAACTTTTACCAAATGTAATGGATGAAACAGATCTTAATTCTCTGAGAGGCTTGGAAGGAGTTGCAGCAACAACATATTTTGGGGTGTTTGATGAAATGATTCTGAATGACGATGAAGAATTTCATTTTGATAAACGAAATCGCAGACCACCTTTGGATCCAGTAAATGCAATGCTTTCTTTTTCTTATGCTTTGCTCTCAAATGATTGTTCAGCAGCGTTGGAGAGTGTTGGACTTGATTCGTATGTTGGATTTTTGCATAGAGATCGACCTGGGCGCAGTTCTTTAGCATTGGATTTAATGGAAGAATTACGACCTTGTGTTGCGGATAGATTTGTGCTTACTATGTTGAATAGACGGAAAATCAAACCCTCAGATTTTATGATGCGAGAAAATGGGAGTGTTTTGTTAACGGAAGATGGACGACGTACGTTTTTGAAGAGTTGGCAGGAAAAGAAAAAAGATCTGATTACGCATCCTTATACAGGGGAGAAAATACCTTGGGGGCTTGTAGCGTATATTCAAGCATTATTACTTGCACGAACAATTCGTGGAGATCTTGAAGAATATCCGCCATTTTTATGGAAGTGATTGATATGTTGGTATTAATTACATATGATGTTAATACAGAGACGGATGCTGGAAAAAAACGTCTTAGAAAAATTGCAAAAGAATGTGTGAACTATGGGCAGAGAGTACAAAACTCCGTATTTGAATGCTTTCTGGATGCAGCCCAATGTAAAATGCTTCAAGCAAAATTATGTGCAATGATAGATAATGAAAAAGATAGTTTGCGTTTTTATTATCTTGGGAATAACTATCAGAAAAAAATTGAACATTTTGGAAATAAAGCATCATATATGCCAGAGGAACCACTTATTTTGTAAATGTGCGAATGGGAAGCTGTCATGGAATTGCTTGGAGATTCGCACCTGAGAAATATAATTTTTTTCATTTGAGAAATATGTGAAACATATGATTGCAAAGTTTCACAATTTGTTTTTGTTCCGAATGTCATAATTTTGTTTTTAAATTTAATGTAAATTCGGTAACTTTTGCTGTCGCTCCCCGCATGGGGAGTGTGGATTGAAATGATAAAAGCAAACGCTGGAACTGGAAACAAACGGTCGCTCCCCGCATGGGGAGTGTGGATTGAAATCGTTTCTTCAAAGAATCAACATTAATCCAAATATTGTCGCTCCCCGCATGGGGAGTGTGGATTGAAATCAAAAAAGTCTTGCTCACTGGGTTAGCCTCGAGGAGTCGCTCCCCGCATGGGGAGTGTGGATTGAAATGGGCAAAGACACATCCTGGAAAATATCCTGACCATGTCGCTCCCCGCATGGGGAGTGTGGATTGAAATACGAAATGAAATACAAACACGTTGACTCTCTTCACAGTCGCTCCCCGCATGGGGAGTGTGGATTGAAATATTGTTATGCTGGTAAGCAAAGTAAAAATTATTGTAGTCGCTCCCCGCATGGGGAGTGTGGATTGAAATCGATACATTAAAATATCGAACGCAATTTACCAAATGTCGCTCCCCGCATGGGGAGTGTGGATTGAAATCGATTCTTGCTTTTGCTTATAGTCTGTAAATAAAGTCGCTCCCCGCATGGGGAGTGTGGATTGAAATTCCAGCGTGAAGGGTTGCAAGGGTCAGTTTTTTTGTCGCTCCCCGCATGGGGAGTGTGGATTGAAATTCAAGATGAACGGTTTAAGGGAGCTCGGCTTTTCGTCGCTCCCCGCATGGGGAGTGTGGATTGAAATATCCATACAGTCACCCCTTAGCAGGCACCAGAGAGTCGCTCCCCGCATGGGGAGTGTGGATTGAAATGACAAGCTGCTCCAAAAAAGTCTTACTCACTGAATGTCGCTCCCCGCATGGGGAGTGTGGATTGAAATGGTTAGCATGGCTACAGGCTTCACCGGCGGCGGCAGTCGCTCCCCGCATGGGGAGTGTGGATTGAAATCAAAAAAGTCTTGCTCACTGGGTTAGCCTCAAGGAGTCGCTCACCGCATGGGGAGTGTGGATTGAAATAGGTAGCATATATCAGCTATGCGGCATTGGCCAACGTCGCTCCCCGCATGGGGAGTGTGGATTGAAATACCATGGAACAGGTGCAGCAAAGAATCGCCCAGGAAGTCGCTCCCCGCATGGGGAGTGTGGATTGAAATGAAGAGATCGGCTGGGTGAGATACATGAAGGCAGTGTTGCTCCCCGCATGGGGAGTGTGGATTGAAATAGGTAGCATATATCAGCTATGCGGCATTGGCCAACGTCGCTCCCCGTATGGGGAGTGTGGATTGAAATAATAACTGGCGCGGTCTGTGCATCTGCGGCAACGGGTCGCTCCCCGTATGGGGAGTATGAATTTGATTTTTATAGATTTAATATGGTTTTAGCAAACATAAAAACAAAAGTTAATTTAGTCAGCGTTATTAGTTGTACTATGTAATCAGGAGTATCTTCAGACGGTATATAATAAGGTTGATTTCAGGGATAAGCAATACTAAAAAAATATTCAATGAAAACGAATTTTGAAAAAATATTTTCCTTGATAATGTAGTTCAGATGGTTTTTGAAAATTATGATGAATTCCTGCAGAAACGCCGAATGTTGATGGCAGACTTGATTTATAGGTATTATTTGATGTTATAATATAAAAATAGAAAAGCAATATTTGATAAAGAAAAAGATTCTTGTGTTGGAGGATATAAATGAATTTTGGAGACAATATTCTAATTATTTGTACATATCAAGAATTAGCGGATCAGTACCGTAAAATTCTGAAAGAAAAACATCTGAATATAGATATTGAAGTAATGGACAACCGTTTTGGAAAGAACATGCCAAAAATATTTGAATATATGGCTCAATTCCAAAATAAGGGAAAAGAGATCATCATTACGCGAGGATTCTTTGCACAGCAGATTCGCGAACACCTGCTGTATAAAGTGATTGAAATTCATATTGGTGCGGCAGACATGTTTCGCGCATTATATCCGTTGACTGGAAAGGGGTATACGGTTGGCATTGTAGAAAGCGAACCGTATGTAAAGGTTGCAAAACAAGTTGCGGAGATTTTAGGAATTTCATTGAAAATATACCTTGTAAAAGAAGTAGATGATTTCGAAAAAGGCTTGATTCAGGCAAAAAAGGATGGAGTAGATGTAGTTGTTGGCGGTGCATGGCACAGCTATGATTCTGCTTTTTTTGATGATTATGGGATACCTTATGTGGTTGTGGAATCTAGTAAAGAAAGTATTGAGAGCAGTTTGCAAAATGCCTTGGAAATGTATTCACTTTCTTATGAGAGGCAGAAACAGAACGAATTGTTGGAGAAGATACTTTCGGTTTCGGAGGATGGAGTTTGCGTACTGGATGAAAAGAATCATCCTATTTTGATGAACTCCTTTGGTAAAAGACTTCTCAATGATGCCGGACAGGAACAGGAGTTTTTGTCTTTGATGGAAAAAGGAAAATTCGAAGATAGGCAACAGCAACATGAAATTTCTGTAGAAAGAATAGGTGAGGAGTATTTTCTTTTCCAAAGAATTCCGTTGGAAGTGCAGGGGGAATTAGTTGGAAATATTGTAATTTTTAAAAGAGAAATGAAAATACGTGATGATGAAAATTTGCTCCGTGCGGAATTAAACAAAAAGGGGCTTCACGCAAAATATACACTTCAGGATATTCAAGGAAAAAGCAAGACAATATGTGAATTAAAAAAGCGGGTAGAGCGATATGCAGTGACAGATGCTACTGTTTTGATCTTAGGAGAAAGTGGTACAGGCAAAGAGTTGTTTGCTCAAGCAATCCATAACTGTAGTCTAAGAAGAAATAATCCCTTTGTTGCAATCAACTGTTCTGCATTGCCCCCCAATTTGCTGGAGAGTGAATTATTTGGATATGTGGATGGAGCATTTACAGGAGCGAAAAAGGGCGGAAAGGCTGGCGTATTTGAAATTGCCCATACAGGAACCATTTTTCTGGATGAAATCGGTGAAATGGATTTAGGAATGCAGACAAGGCTATTGCGAGCACTTCAAGAACGAGAAATTATGCGTATTGGAGATAATAAGGTGATTTCTGTTGATGTGAGAGTCATTGCGGCAACAAACAGAGATCTGTTCCATGAAGTAGAAGAAGGGAGATTTCGTGAAGATTTATATTACCGATTGAATATTTTGGATATTTCCATACCGCCTCTTCGAGAACGAAAAGATGATATTGCAGTCATTGCCAATGGGCTTCTACCGCAGATCAACGAAAGAATGCATACCCATGTGACAGCCATAGATGAAGCGGTTTTGCAGAGATTAAAAACATTCACTTGGCATGGAAATATCAGAGAATTGCGGAATACATTGGAAAAAATGATTTTGAATGTACAGTATGGAATCATTAAAATGGAGATGGTTGATTTTATTCTGGAAGATATGGAACGAAAGAATATATCTAAAAAACCAAATGAAACCATGGAAATCTGTACTCTGGCAGAAATGGAAGAAAAGATGATTCGTCAGGCGCTGCGAGAGGAGGAGGGAAATCAAACAAAAGCTGCCATGCGTTTGGGAATTGACAGGAGCACACTTTATCGCAAAATTTCAAAAATGTTGCAAAATGCATCTGCAACTATTGCAAAATGCAACTATTTAAATATTGGGAAATTTATAGAAAAGAGATATATGGAAAAACCTTTGTAGGAAATATACAAAATTTATGTTGTATATTTTCGTATACAAAGGTTTTTTTGTTTATTATTCTTATTTTCTGAAAAATGAAAAAGTTGGCATGGGATTTGCTCTTTATATGAGCAAGAAAGGAGGAAAGCAGATGCTGGAGGAGCTGGTAAAAACAAAAAGAAATTTTGTGCTGATAGGCGAATCAGGAAGCGGAAAATCAGAAATAGCACTTTTTTTAGCGAAAACCCTTTCTGGTTATACAGATAAAAAAATCCAGTTGATGGACATGGATCAAACCAAAGGGATGTACCGTAGTAGGGACTGGAAAGAAAGAGTGGAAAATGATCAGATTCATGTTTATTGCGGTGAACATTTTATGGATATGCCTTTGGTGCCTCATGGAATGGCAAATAAGCTGGATGATGAAAACGCAGTGAATATTTTGGATGTGGGAGGAAATGAGATTGGAGCTGTAGTGCTGGGACAATATTCTCAATGGCTCAATAATGAGAATAGCGTAGTCTTTTACATCATCAATCCCTACAGAAATTTTTCTGGAAGCAAGGATAATATTTTGTTTTTGATGGAACGGATTCAGAAAGCTGGGCACATTCAGAAAATACATGTGATCAGCAATCCTAATTTGGGACCATCAACCACAGAGGAAGATGTGTGCAATGGGCATGAAATGCTGAAAAAAATGCTGGTGGATACAGAGTATGAAACAGAAGCACTCATGATTCCAGCATGGCTTCCCAAAGAAGTGTTTATAAACATGGATATTCCTGTTTATTTTATGAAGCCAATGATTCAATTTTTATAAATCATCAAGGAGGGAAAATAATGGCAAAAGTGGAGATTAACAAAGATTACTGCAAGAGCTGTAGACTTTGCATCAATGTATGTCCCAAACAGGTTTTATTTGTAGGAAAGTATACAAATAAAATGGGATACGATGCAGTGGAAATGGATGAAACAAAAGGGTGTATCGGATGCAAAATGTGTGCGACTATGTGTCCGGAAGGTGCCATCGAAGTATACAAATAAGGAGGGTTATGGATGGAAAAGTTGTTTATGAAAGGAAATGAAGCCATCGCTGAGGCAGCTGTAAGAGCTGGGTGCCGTTTTTTTGCTGGTTACCCCATTACGCCGCAGAATGAAATTCCAGAATATATGTCAAAAAGATTACCCCAAGTTGGAGGCGTTTTCGTACAGGGGGAAAGTGAAGTTGCGTCTGTAAATATGGTTTTTGGTGCAGCTTATACAGGAACAAGAGCCATGACATCTTCTTCTGGTCCTGGTCTGAGCCTGAAGTCCGAAGGACTTTCTTCTCTGGCAGGTTCTGAATTGCCGGCTGTTGTTGTGAATATTATGCGTGGTGGTCCTGGTGTTGGTTCCATTCAGGCAGCACAAATGGATTATCTTCAGGCAACGAAGGCGTCTGGTCATGGTGGTTTCCGTATGCTGGTATATGCTCCTGCAACAGTACAGGAGGCTGTTGATTTTACATATAAAGCATTCGATAAAGCTATGGAATATCAGGCACCTGTTTTGATTTCCGCAGATGGTTGTATTGGTTCCATGATGGAACAGGTGACATTACCTCCCATGAAAGATGTGGAAAAAGAAGATCTGAAATTCTTTGCCACGAAGTTTTTGAATCCAAAACGAAAAGTGATTACTTCCATGCTTCCTGTAGAAGCAGAACAGGAAATGTATAACAAAAAGATGGAAAAAATGTACCAGAAATGGGAAGAAGAAGAATATCTTAGCGAAGAATATATGCTGGATGATGCAGAGTATGTAATTGCGGCTTATGGAACCAGTGCCCGTATTGCAAAAAGTGCCATTAAAATGCTGAGAGAAAAAGGCGTAAAAGTTGGTCTGGTTAGACCCATTACACTGTACCCTTTCCCTTATGTATCTTTGCGGAAGCTGGATGAAAAGAAAGTGAAAAAAGTCCTTTGCCTGGAAATGTCTATTCCTGCACAGTTAGTAGAAGATTTGAAGATTGGTTTGGAAGGCAGAATTCCCATCCATTGTTATGGTCGTTCAGCCGGTATGATTTTCACAACAGAAGAAGTTGTGGAAGAAGTTGAAAAAATGGTGAAGGAATAAAAGGGGTGGAATAAATGGAAAAAATTTATACAAGACCAAAATCTATGAATCCCAGAGCAACAGGATATTGCCCAGGCTGCCTTCATGGGGTTGCAACAAGACTGATTTGCGAATTGATGGATGAATTTGATATTCAGGAAAACACCACATCGGTACTGCCAATTGGCTGTTCTTCCATGGGTGTATTCCATTTTGATACAGATATTGTCATTTCCCTCCATGGCAGAGCGCCTGCTGTTGCTACAGGGATCAAAAGATGTTCACCGGATCGTTTCGTTTATACCTATCAAGGCGACGGCGATTTGGCGGCCATTGGTCTTTCTGAAATTATCCATGCGGCAAACCGTGGAGAAAATATTACAGCTGTATTCGTCAACAACAGCATTTATGGTATGACCGGCGGTCAGATGGCGCCTACTACATTGGTTGGTCAGAAGGCAACAACAGCACAGGATGGCAGAAAACCGGAGCGGGAAGGCTATCCTATGAAAATGTGTGAAATCCTTTCTCAGCTGGAAGCACCAGTTTTTATCGCAAGATGTGGTCTGGATACACCTGCTCATATCAATGAAGCGAAAAAAGCACTGCGGAAAGGTTTCCAGAATCAGTTAGATAAAAAAGGATTCTCCTTTATTGAACTGATGTCAAACTGTCCAACAAACTGGGGAATGTCTGCGGAAAAAACCATCAAATGGATGCAGGAAAATACATTGAAAACATTTCCTTTGGGTGTATTTAAGGAAAAGGAGTGAAAAGAATGGAACTGAAAATGATTATTGCCGGCTTTGGTGGTCAGGGCGTTATGGTAACAGGAAAACTTTTGGGTTATGCAGCTTGTGCCCATAATAAACAGGCAATGTTTTTGCCACAGTATGGACCGGAACAAAGGGGTGGCACTGCCAGCTGTACAGTGATTCTGTCTGAAGACGAAATTGGTTCTCCCATTGTTGGTAAGGCAGATGTGCTGATGGTGTTCAATCAGCCATCACTGGAGAAATTTCTGCCAAGATTGAAAGAGGGCGGATTGCTTTTTGCCAATGGAACACTTTGTGACACAGCAGGTTTGGAAGGACGTTTTGAAGTGATTTCTATTCCCGTAGATGACATGGCAAAAGAAATGGGTGTCCGTCAGGTGGCAAATATCATTATGACTGGTGCGTTCACAGCAAAAACAGGTATTTTTACAGCAGATGAAATTTCCGAAACAGTGAAACATGTACTTGGAAAGAAACCGGAACTGATCGACTTGAATGAAGCGGCAGTACAGAAAGGCATTGCTTTGATGGAAACAGCCACCGCCTGAGAAAGGAGTTTTATATGGTTGATTATCAGAAAATTTATGATGAGAAAAAAGGAACAGTCGCAGATGCTTTAGCGATTATTTCTGATGGAGATTATATTGTGCCGGGATATTGCGCAAATGAACCTTTTACCATTTTGGCACAGTTACATACTTTGCAGGAAAGAGAGGATATTCATAAAATCCGTGTACTGTATTCTCTGGCAAATGGGGATTATCCGTTCTTTGGGGATGATTATAAGGAAACATTTTCTCTGGATTCCTACTTTTTTGGAGCAACCAACCGCAGACTGTATCAGGAAGGCAGATGCAGTTATATTCCTGTAAATCTCCATGAAGCAACAAAAAGAAAAGATTCCCATGATGAACCGAATGTCTATATTGGTTCTGCGACTCCCATGGATAAACATGGTTATATGAGAATTTCTCTGGGAAATATGGTGGATCGTCATTATATGGATAAAGTGGATAAAATTATTTTGGAAATCAATCCAAATTTGCCTGTAGTAAACGGTGACACAGAAATCCATATCCGCGATGTGGATCGGGTGGTGGAAGTAAATACACCTCTGCCGACGATCCCTTTGAGCAAGATTGAAAAAGAAGATGAAGCCATTGGAAAGTATGTTGCCAGTCTGGTAAATGATGGTGATACCATTCAGCTTGGTATTGGCAGTATTCCTGATGCGATCGCCCTTGCTTTGGCAGATAAAAAAGATCTGGGCATCCATACAGAGATGATCAATAGCGGTATGGCAGTTCTGATTCAGAACGGCGTTGTGACAAACAAGAAAAAAACGCTGCACAGAGGGAAAACCGTAGGTACGTTTGCTTTTGGGGATCAAAACTTGTATGATTGTTTAGACAATAATCCGACAATCCTCATGCTTCCGGCGGAATATGTGAATAATCCGGCAGTCATTGCCAAGAATGACAATATGGTTGCCATCAATACAGCAATTCAGGTGGATTTGACTGGTCAGGTTGGCTCTGAAGGCATTGGCAGCCGCCATTATAGCGGCAGCGGCGGTCAGACAGATATGTCTCAGGGTGCAAATCATGCGAAAAATGGACGTTCTATCATTGCCCTGCATTCTACGGCAAAGAATGGTACTATTTCAACAATTCAGCCCTATTTGACACCAGGCACTGTGGTGACCCTGTCCAGAAACTGTGTGGATTATATTGTAACAGAATATGGCATTGCAGCATTGAAAGGAAGAAACGTAAGAGAAAGAGTGGAAAATTTGATCGCCGTTGCACATCCTGATTTTAGAGAAGAACTGAGGGAAGCGGCGAAAAATTTGATGCTTTGGTAAAGTGAGAACAGAAAGCGACGGTGAGACTATGTCGAAGAAAAATTTGGATATCATCATCATTGGTTTTGCAATATTCGCAACGTTTTTTGGAGCTGGCAACCTAATTTTCCCTCCTTATTTAGGGGTATTGGCGGGGGAAAAATGGTATATCGCTTTTGCTGGATTTTTGGTAGGGGATGTAGTCCTTTCTGTTCTTGCGGTTATTGTTTCCTGCAAATACCAGACAAAAGGAATCGGCGTCCTTTCCAGGGTAGGGGAAAAGTTTTCTACCATTATGGGATGTATTATGCTCGCTTGTATCGGACCACTTATGTCCATTCCTAGAACGGGTGCAACGACATTTGAAATATCCATTTTGCCACTGATGCCGGATGCAAATCCCATTGTGTTTTCTGTTATTTTCTTTGCCATCACATTGGTTTTGACGGTCAGACCTTCTAAAGTTGTGGATAATGTGGGGAAATTTTTAACACCTGCATTACTGATTGCGTTGGCAGTTTTGATCATGAAAGGCTTTTTGACACCTTTGGGAGATGCAAGACCGGATCCATACATTGATGATCTGTTTGCTACAGGTTTGACACAGGGATATCAGACAATGGATGCTTTTGGTGGAACAATTATTGCGTTTCTGGTTATGGCATCTATTGTAGGAAAAGGATACTTGGATAAAAAAGAGCAGATTTCCATGATTGGAAAAGCTGGGTTGGTGGCAGGGATTTGCCTTGCAGTAGTATATGCGGGACTGTGCATCGTTGGCACGATGGTATCCATGCAGTATGGCGCTGATGTGGAACAGACGGCTCTCGTTGTTGCCATCACAGGTGCGCTGCTTGGTAATGGAGGAAAAGTTTTGCTGGGTATCATCATTGCCCTTGCCTGCTTGACCACAGCAGTTGGTACAACATCAGCAGTAGCACAATTCTTTGCAGGCGTATTTAACAATAAGATTAAATATGAATGGCTGGTCATTGGATTTTGTGTATTTAGTGCAGTTATTTCCAACTTTGGTGTAAATACCATCATCCAATTCTCTGGACCTATTCTGAGTGTGATTTATCCGATTGTTGTAGCTATGATTTTGCTTTCCATTTTTACAGAAAAGATTCAAAACGATAATGTATTCCGATTTGCAGCATACATGGCACTTTTGGTCAGCATTTTGACTTTGGCAGGTGTACCTGTTATGCAGAAACTTCCATTGGCATCTTTTGGTCTGAATTGGCTGATTCCTGTTATCGTTGCAGCGATCATTGGATTTTTTGTACCATCTAAAAAGAAAGAGGCTGTAAAAGAAGGAGGATTATGAAATGCAAGTAAAATTTGCAAAAAGAATTGATAATATGAAAGGCTCAGAAATTAGAGAAGCCATTAAGTTAACTTTAAAGCCCGGCATGATTTCTTTTGCAGGTGGCTTGCCGGCACCAGAAATGTTTCCCGTAGCAGAAATGAAAGATGCAGCGAATCATGTGTTGGAGGAAGCTGGAGCTGTTGCCATGCAGTACGCAACAACAGAAGGTTATGATCCTTTGCGAGAAAAGATTGCTGCCAGAATGAAAGAAAAGCATGATATCCATACAGTATCTGAGCAAATTCTCATTACAAATGGTTCACAGCAGGGGCTTGATTTTTCAGGAAAGCTGTTTCTGGATGAAGGAGATGTGGTACTTTTTGAAAGTCCCTCTTATATGGGTGCCTTCAATGCTTTTAAAGCATATCAGCCTCGATTTATGGAAGTTCCGACAGATGAAGAAGGAATGATTCCAGATGCTTTGGAAAAAATTCTGCAAACAACAGAAAGGGTAAAAATGATTTATGTAATTCCCGATTTTCAGAATCCCACAGGTCGCACATGGTCTTTGGAACGCAGAAAAGCTTTTATGGAAATCATCAATCGTTACAATATTCCTGTGATTGAGGATAATCCCTATGGAGAACTGAGATATGAAGGGGAAGCGGTACCATCTCTGAAGTCCATGGATGAAAAAGGTCTTGTAATTTTCCTTGGCTCTTTTTCTAAAATCTTGGCTCCAGGTTACCGAATTGGTTGGATTTGCGCAGCACCAGAAATTCTGCAGAAATACATCTTTATCAAACAAGGGGCTGATTTGCAGCCATCAACAGTTTCTCAGATGGAAATTAGCCGATTTATGGAATTGTATGATTTGGATGCACATGTGGAACGCATTCGTAAACTTTACGGTTCCAGAAGAAATTTGATGCTGGATACGATGAAAGAAACATTTCCTGCACAAGTGAAATACACAAATCCAAAAGGTGGATTATTTACCTGGGTGGAATTACCAGAAAATATGGATGCAAAGGAAGTATTAATGAAGTGCGTTGAAAAAAATGTGGCTTATATTCCAGGTGGCGCATTTTATCCAGAAGGAGGAAAAGAAAATACATTTCGGTTGAATTTTTCCAATATGCCTGAAGATAAAATTGTGGAAGGGATTCGCCGTATTGGAGAAGTGCTTCAGAGTGTGATGCAGTAAAATTTTGAAAAACGAATAAGTGCTCCCATGTTTTATTGGGGGCATTTATTTTTATTTAATCAGAATAGAGTATTATCATTTTTTTGCATACCCGGCACACATAACCCACTGGAAACTGCACATCACCATCAGAAACAATATCTGGAGGCAATAGAATAGCTCTGCTCTTATTCATTGATTTTTCTGTAAACAGGGCGAGCATTTTTTCACCGTCAGGTAAGAAAAAATTACCGCCTCTGCTGATCAATTTACCTTTTTCCAATTCACCACCGCAATAGGGACATTTTTCAGCGCACATAGTTTCGCCTCCTTGAAAAAATATATTGTAAAATACATTTGTGATAACACTTGTCTAAGAGTAGGGAGAACTCCTAAAATAAAGGGGTTCTCCCTTATTTTCTGTCAACAAGTACGTAAGAAAGGATAGCACAAGGACATATCATACTTAAATTTTCTACACCCACAGTATCATTCAGATTCCTGTTCCATCATTTGCAAAGAATCAACGATATTTTTCAACGCCTTTTCCGCTGTGTGCTGTTTAATCAGTCCTTCTTTGGCATAGGCAGCAAGGTAGAGTGTCTGACTCTCCATCATTGCCACAACAAGGGCAGGATTCATATTTGCAAATCCAGAACCGACAACAGCAGTGCATACCTGATTTTCCTCATTGCAGTATATTTCCGATGGCATTCAGCAGTTGGCTGACCAGCAGAAAATCACCATTTTCAATATTCATATGAACTGCTTCGGTAGGCAATTTAGAATGGATTTTACGAAGTAAAAAACTGTTTCCGCCAACAGGATTTGCACAGTCAGATAATGCGTCACACAATATGGTATTGATTTTTTCCTTTGCATCCATGGGATTCACCTCGTTATTTTCATAGGGCAGTATCTTATCTATGAAAAGTATATCATTGCAGGGAATGACCATCCATATATTTGAATTGAAAATATTTCTTTCTGGTTTCTTCAAGTCCCCACTAGGGTATATTGGTTTCGCTACCCTGTTTCCCACATTTACCCAAAATATATTTAAAGAACTATACCCATGTATCTATACTCCATCTATCATATCTTGGGTGGAACTGCCGTTGTCAGAAGCAGTTGTTCATTCCGAAGATATTCCAGAAACATGGTTTTCAAATAAGCCTTCATATTTTTCACACCGGAATAATTCCGACCAGCTGTATAGTGCAAAAATCAGATAATATCCAGACTGTTTACCTGATTCAGTAGTTTTCTGTCTTCAGGGAAAGAAGTATCATAAAGTTCAGGGATACACTGGCAGAGAAAATCCACCATATAAAGCTGATCTGGCATATGTTCCGCAAAGTAATTATATTCAATTCGATTTTTGACATCTTCCAATCGTTCTGTATACCCGAAATACGGTTCGTCATCAGAAGGAGAATCCGGTTCCTCCGCTGGAGAGGGGGATTCCTTTTTTGCGTGGGCAGGGTAGAGATATTGTTTTTCCGGTGAGAGGACAAGAATATACAGATTGCTGTGATGACCTCCTCTTTTTGTCCGTTGTTCTATTTTCTGCATCCAGCCTTTTTCACACAGCGAAGCGACGCATTGTATGGCTGTCTTTTTGGAACAGCCCACTTTCTCCGCTATGGTGTTGTAAGAAGGATAGCAAGAACGAGTATTATTATCGGAAAAGGCGCACAAAACACAGCAAACTAATTTTTCAAGGGCAGTCAATTCCGGGGAAAAGAGGACATCTTTTTCCACCATGGAAAAAGTCATGTAACATTCCTCCAGACAGAAAAAGACCACATAGAGAGAATTTTTCCTCTTTCTGTGTGGTCTTTTGACTTAAGACAGATGATAGTGACAATGATATTTGCTAACAAACCAACACAAAACAGGCTTTTTTCTCTGGCTGGACAAAAGCTTGGATTTTTGCTGTTCTCTGCTATGAACCTCAGTGTTTTCAAGACTTTGCGCCATCACTTGTTAATACAAACAAGTACCAAAAAATATTGGAAAACCCTCACTCTGAAAGACTTGAAATTAAGTTGTATATGAGAGTGTGTTTATGTTGTAAAAAAGGCAGAAAAATTACAATAGAAAATAGCTAAAAAAATAAAAGAACTTAGATTTAACTGTAATTTACAAGAAAAATTTGCGATTTTAGAAGAAAAAACATAATTCATCAAATAGAATTTTTGTGATATTTATCATAAATTTACGCGATTTTGTATTCTACTAAAAAGACAATTGATTTTCTATGTACAAAATGATATACTCACCTCAAGTAGTACTACAACTGAACTTGTTATAATATTAAAGCTGTATGAAAGTGGAAGCGTAAACCACGAAAGTTTTTGTTTTCATTCAAAGTTACATATGGTATCTTTATTTATAAATTTATCATTGTTTTGAGATTACAAAAATTTTGATGGCACGCAGACATTTTCTCTTTAACGGAGGAGGAGTATTATGAATTCACAAACCATCGCAATTTTATTTGCAACATTACTGGTGGTTGCGGCCACATTGATTCCTACGTACATTATCAGCAAACGTTCTGCAACTTCAGAAGATGACTGGGCAGTTGCGGACAGAAGCCTTCCCATTTATGTTGTTATTGGTACACAGTTTGCCAGTGCTATGGGCGGCGGTATTCTGGTAGGTCACTTGGGAAATGCATATTTGAACGGTGTTGCAATTTTAATCTATGGATTTTTAACAGCACTGCCATTTTTCTTTATTCTGATTCCTGCTAAATGGCTGAGACAGAATAATTTTTCTACCGTTCCAGAAATTTTGAGATTTTTCTCCAATAACAATAAACTGGTAGGTATTGTTGCTGCAGTTATGACAATCTTTGTTCCTTTTGGCTGGATCACTTCTCAGATCACTGCATTCGGCAGCATTTATGCAACCATTACTGGTTTGGATTACACAATGCTTTGCATCATCTTTGTTATCGTCAGCCTGCTGTTTGTTATGCCTGCAGGTCTGAAAACTGTAGCATGGACAGACTTCATTTTTGCATGCTTCATGATTTTCATGTGTATCGTTTGCGTTGTACAGGTTACGAACATGGGCGGTGGCTGGAGTAATATCAAAGCAAATATGGATCCTGCGATGCTGTCCATGAGTGGCTCTATCAATAAATTGGGTGTTGGCACTGTACTGCTGTGGGTATTCTCTGTATTGCCCGGTGGTGTAACAAACCAGCTGTATTTCCAGCGCGTATGTGCCATCAAAGAAGAAAAACAGATTGCAAAATCTCTGGCAATTTCTGCATTCCTTGCATTCTTGGCATTTGTTTGGGCGGTATACATGGGTATGAGCATCAGTACACTGAATGCAGATCTGGATCAGAATACTGCAACAGGTTGGTTCATGTCTCAGCTTTCTACACCTTTGTTGGCTGGTTTTGCTGCACTGGTATTTGCCACAATGATGTCTACCGTATCCAGTGGTGCGCAGTCCGTAGTTGTTAATATCACAAGAGACATTATTGCAGTACTGAAACCTGATGTTTCTTCTGAAAAAATGCTGTTCCTTTCCAGAGCGCTGTCTTTGGTAACTATGGCAGTGGCAACAGTAATGTGTCTGGTATTCACAGATACATTGACATGGCTGGTAGCAACTTATGCTTTCTCTGCTGCTACACTGGCTTGCCCTATCTATGTTAGTTATTTGTACCGCAATAAGAAATTCATCACCACGCCTGGTCTCATTGCCAGCATGATTGGCGGCTGCGTAGGTTGTGCGGTTGCAATGGTAATGGAAACCACAATCAACTATGCGGCAATCGGTATCGTGGTATCTTTCGTGGCACTGATGGTAGTCAGTGCACTGACAAAACCTAAAAAAGCAGAATAATTTTTGATACGGCTTGTTAGGAGGTTGATGGAGTTGAGTAAATCTTTTGCGATTATTGGCGCTGGTAACGGCGGTCAGGCATTTGCAGCTTATTTATCTCTGAAAGGACATTCTGTAAAAATCTATGATGTATCACAGAAAACTGCGGATATTTTGCAGGAAAAAGGCGGTGTTCTGCTGGAAGGTAATTCAGATGTAGTAGGATTTGGAAAAATTACACTGGCAAGCACCGATCTGAAAGAAGTCATTCATGGTGCAGATATTGTTATGGTAGTGTTGCCATCTATTTATCATAAAGATATGGCGGAAAAAATGGCGCCATATTTGGAAGATGGGCAATATGTACTGTTGAATCCTGTAGCTGGTCTGGGCATTGTGGAAGTAAAAAATGCATTGGAAGCCAAAGGCTGTACGGCAAAAATCCATCTGGGATGTACATCAACATTGCTGTTTGCATGCCGTGCAGTAGAGGTTGGGCGTGTAGCAGTTTCCGGGCAAAAAGAATCTTTTTCCGCCGCAGCATTGCCTGCAAGTGAAAATCCACTTTTTGCGGATGTTTTTGCAGATATTTTTCCGCAGTTCCACTTCGAATATGACGCTATCAGAGTGACATTGGACAACTTGAATGCATTGGTGCATCCAGGTCCCACATTGCTTTATACTGGCAGAATTGAAAGCGGCATTGATTTTGAATACTACCGCGATTTTACACCAAGTCAGGGTAAACTGGTGGAAGCCATGGACAAAGAGCGTATGGCAATTGCCGATGCCTTTGGGATTCCGGTAAGAACAACCTTGGACGAATATTGCACCATGTATCCAACACATGGGAGTAATGTATATGAAGCTATCCATAACTGTCCCGGATATGATGGCATTATGGGTCAGAAAACACTGCGTACACGTTATATTCTGGAGGATATTCCATTTGCGCTGGAGGCAATCAAAGCCATGGGGCAGGTTGCAGGCGTTCAGACTCCTTGCATTGATGCGGTAATCACTTTGGCAAGAGCCATTGTAGAAGATGTAGCAGAAGGAAGAACTGCAAAAAATCTTGGTATTGATGGTATGTCAAAAGAAGAATTTTTGAAACTTTGCATTGGTTAAAACAAATAATGTTCATACATTGATTCCCTATATAAAAAATGAATTGTGCAGTGAAAAAAGAGGTAGCAATACCTCTTTTTTCATGGAAGCAGCTAAAGAAAAAGTCAGAATTCCTGAAAAAACAGGAGATTCTGACTTTTTTAATTCTCTTTGGCATGTCGATTATAATAGAAGAAAGCAAAGACCGAGGCGCCTACAATGAGGATACCGCCTAAAACAGAACGGAAAGAGGGAATCTGACCCAGAAAGACAAAGCCTAATACGATGGATAATACAACGGTAAACTGGTCGTATATGGCAATTTCGGATGCAGGGCCTAAACGATAGGCATAAGTGAGAAAAATCTGACCGAAAGCCCCTGTAACTGCAATTAGTGCTAAATAAATGACATCCATTCCTTGTGCAGGAGAATAATCGTGAAGCATAAAAGGAAGGCTTGCAATGACACAGAATGTGGAAAAGTGCATGATTACCGTCATGGCATGCTCTTTGTCATGGAAATACCGCAAAAGGGGATAGCAGATTCCGTTGCAAACCGCAGCCAGCAATGCACATCCCAGCGGGATAAAAGAGGAATCAAAACTTGGATTTGCTGCCAGCCAGCCGCCGGTAAAGATCACCAACAGTACTGGGATTTGTATTTTTGTCAGCTTTTCCTTTAAAAAGATAACAGAAAACAGTGTGGTGAAAAAGGGGCCTGTTCTACTGACAATGGTAGCGTCTGCCAGAAGGGCGTGACGGGTAGCATAAAAAGCCAGAAGCAAGCCAAGAAAACCGCCCAGTGACCTCAGAAGCAAAAAAGGCTGTGTCTGAAGTGTTCCAAAATAGGAAGCCTTTTCTTTCCTTATAAAATAAATACAAACAACCATACCAAGGAGATTCCGAAAGAAAATCTGTTGAAAGACACTGACAGTAGGGCTTGTCATGCTGACAAAAAGCTGCATGAAAGAAAAGAGCACCACGGAAATCAGCATCATCACCGTTGCTTTTTGTTTGGTTGTCATGAAACGAAAATTCCTCCTTTCTAATTGTTCCTTCTTTATATTGTACTACAATACTACAATAAGTCAACTTTACAAAATAAAAAGACCAGAATTTCAGTGCTGAAAAAATTCTGGTCTTTTTGGTTATTTTTAAGAAAGTTTATTTGCCAAACGTTTGCTTTCGATTTTCTTAGAATCAGTTAGATCTTTATTGTAAGAAGAGTTGATCGCGTTGATACGGCTAAAAAGATGTTTGTACATCAAATCACTGGCCAACAGGGGATCTCTGTTAATGATTGCCATGGCGATTTCTCTATGGTTGGAATAAGAGTCTTTTACTTGTTCTGTTTGTGCATGCAGGTCAAAATCTGTATATTCACTGGCACGAAGCTGATCCAGCATAGAGAACAGCAGATTTTCCAGAATGACATTCTGGCTGCATTTTGCGATAAACATATGGAAATTAAAATCATCTTTTTTAGTGAACTGATTTTCCTTGTGAATTTCTTCATTGCGTTCAAAAATTTCTTTCAGCAGTGTCAGGTCTTCTTCTGTACTGCGCAGTGTTGCATAATAAGCCAGTTCCGGTTCAATGATCAAGCGTGTTTCCAAAATATTTTCGATGGAAGAATTGTTTTTTAGATTATCGAAGAATCGCATGTTATGTATGGAACTTAAAGCGGTTTCAGAAACAAAAGTGCCAATGCCAGCTTTTGATTCCAAAATACCGAAGTTTTCCAGAATCTTCATGGATTCTCGCATAATATTGCGGCTGACATTAAAAGAAGCTGCCAGATCGATTTCATTGGGCAGTTTCATGCCCAGTTCCCATTCTCCACTTTCAATAAGAGCGGTGATTGTATCGATGAGCTGTGTACTGAGGTTTATTTTTTTGACTTTAGGTAACATAGTGATTCATCCTTTATTTTTGTTCTATTTTCACAAAATTTCAATTCTATTTTATCGGATATCAGCAGAAAAATCAAGGATATTCCAAAATATGAAAAAAAAGGGGAAAAAAGAAAAATCCTATTGCAATACAAGTATAGTTGTAGTACAATTAAACCATCAAAAAGCGTTCAAGACGTCGGAACAATTTTGAGCCCAAAATGTATTTCCAGGAAAGGAGATTGTTATTATGCAGAAACCTATTGCAATTATCGGAGCAGGAAATGGCGGACAGGCGTTCGCTGGTTATTTGTCTTTACATGGCAGAGAAGTAAAGATTTTTGACGTTGTACAGGCAACGGTGGATAGACTGACAGAACTGGGTGGCGTGACATTAAGCGGCAACAGTGATGTTACAGGTTTTGGCAAAATACAGTTGGCAAGTACCGATATCGGCGCTGTTATGGAAGGATGCGAAATCATTCTGGTTGTATTGCCTTCTATTTACCATAAAGATATGGCGAAAAAAATGGCACCTTATCTGAAAGATGGACAGATTGTTGTACTGAACCCCAATGCGTCTCTGGGGCCAGTAGAATTTAAAAATACACTGAAAGAATGCGGCTGTACGGCTGATGTGATTTTGGCAGGCACATCCACATTGCTCTTTGCTTGCCGTGCAGTGGAAGTGGGCAAAGTAGAAGTAGCAGGCCAGAAAGCCAGCTTTGCAGCAGCTGCATATCCTGCAAAATATAATACTTATGTAGCTGAAAAATTTGCAGATATCATTCCACAGTTTGCTTTTGAAGATGATATTCTGAGAGTAAGTCTGGATAACCTGAATGCTATGATGCATCCTGCTCCTACAATCTTGTATACAGCAAAGATTGAACATGAAGAAGATTTTGAATACTATCTGGATTTCACACCTGGTCAGGGCGCACTGGTAGAAGCGCTGGATAAAGAAAGAATGGCACTGGCAGAAGCATATGGTCTGAAAATCAGAACTTTGATTGATGAATATAAGAATGTATATGTAACAAAAGGTGACAACATGTATGAAGTTATCACCAACTGCGAAGGTTACCATGGTATCAAAGGTCAGAAAACACTGCGCACCAGATATCTGCTGGAAGATATTCCTTATTCTCTGGTTGCCCTGCAGTCCATGGGTAAAGTTGCTGGCGTTCCCACACCTTGTATCGATGCAGTTGTAACAATTGCACGCAGCATGATCCCTGATATGGATGAAGGCAGAACATTGAAGAATCTTGGCCTGGAAGGCGTTTCCAAAGAAGAATTTGAACGTATGTGCAGAGAAGGCTGATCTATTCTATATTTTTCAAATAAAGTTACATATTTACACATATTTCCCTCTCAATAATAAACAAAAAGCCGCCGAGCCTTATCGACGGTTTTTGTTTTGCCATTGATTTATTCAGGCAGTTATGACAGTATGCACTTGAAATAGTGCAAGAATTAGAAAGAATTTCAATTACTGTTGAGACCATGTGCTTATGGTCAGAACAAATGTTAGGAAATAATATGATAAATATGGAAATTTATCAATCATATAAAAAAGAAAGTAAGGGAAACTTCGGCAATGAGAACTGCTCCAATTTGTGCTGTCCGCACAAATTGGAGCAGTTCAGTGTATTCATACACAAGGTACGGTCTTTTATTTTTCTTGAACATTTTTCCCATTTCCGTCAAGGGAAAGCATGGATTCATAATCTCTAATGCAAATAACGAAGTCTGGTTGATATTCCTGTAAATATTCGTCCAGACTTTTTTCGTGATAATGTCGGAAATCCAGAGAGCGCATTTCATCAAAGCTACGATATGCCAATACTTCAACAGCGTTTGTGAAGCTATCTCCGTAGATCAGTCCAGTGGGCAGTTCTCCGCGATTTGTCTGGATGATGGTTTCTGCGATATCACCGCCCATATAATACCCATAAAGCACATTTTCTGTGCTGGTTTCTGGTGTTTGATAAACCTCAGAGGGAACAGCAATCCCATTATCCATCCGTGTAAAGGGGATTTCCTCGTCAAATACTGCTTGATACAGCTGTTCCTCACTTTGCCATAGATCAAAAAGTTTGCGGTCACGAGAGCCTAGATAGGGGTTTTCTACAGGCATGAACGTGATATCCTTGGGAACCTGCAAAGTAAATCCTTCTTGCTGCAGCGTGTCGGCAATGGTTATATAGGTAAGAAAAGCTCCCTGCAAACTATAGTGGTTGTCAATGGCAGAACTGTATTTTGCAGGGTCATCCTGTTCTGCGAAAACTTCGCCCATATCCACATAGGTGATTCCTCGCTCTGCTAAGGCTTCTTTCAAATATTTCCGTTCCAGTTCTGTACGGTACTGACGATTGTTGAGATAATCCGGATATTTTTCTGGAAACATGGCGTATTGGCAGGGTACCATCACATAACAATATTTTCCGCCATTTTCTTCTGTTCGTTTTGCGGCAACGGCAATGTTATCTGCCATAGCTTCCGCTTTTTTTCTTGTACTTTCTTCAGTTGGCAGTTCTTCAAAGGGCAGATAGGGAAGCAGAATATCATCCTGTACCACCACATCATTTACCACTGGCTTCTGAAAAACATGGAGATTCAGCCATGTGCCTGCTCGCAGAGCAGCTTCTCGTCCTGCAAAGTGGTCTTTCAAGTATGCACTGATCGCTGCTGGATACTCTCCCGAAACCAAAGATTCTTTTGTGAAATCCGGCCATTTTGCCAACATACGGTTTTCGTAATAGGAAGTAGCTTCTTTTTCAGAAAGGACAGTTTGTATGGCTGATACAAACAGAATTCCTATAAAGCAACCAATACAACATAATTTTGCAAATTTTTTCATAAGACCACCTCCTCAGAAACGGAAATAAATAAACGGATTAAAGGAGCCTGCTGCAAGTTGGATATAGGCTAGCAGGAAGAAGGCCAGAGAAACGATGGCTGGCCCCCAGTTCAAACAAAGCTTGCACCAATTCTTTCTGCGACGGCGTATGAGTCCGTATTTGAGAATATTTTTTACGGGCAATGCTGCTATACATGCGATGATAAGCTCTATGCGATATTCAATCAGGTAGTATAATGTCTGACTGCTCCAAAGACCTCCTTGTCCAAAACCGAACATGGTGGAAACATAGGTGATGACCTGCGGCAGTGTTTCACAGCGGAACAATACCCAGCTAATGATAACCAGCACCATGGCATAAATATGCTGTAGCCATACAGGCATTTTTTTGATAATACTGCCCCAAATGTATTTTTCGCCTAAGAGCAGAACGCAGAACCATAATCCCCATAGGATGAAATTCCAGCTTGCACCATGCCACATGCCAGTCAGGAACCAGACAACTGCAATGTTTCGGATGTGTCTTGCCTTTCCTTTGCGATTGCCGCCCAAAGGAATATACACATAGTCTCGGAACCAAGTGGAAAGGGAAATATGCCAACGGCGCCAAAATTCTGTGATGCTTTTGGATATGTAAGGATATTTGAAATTTTCAAGGAAATGAAAGCCAAACATGCGGCCTAAACCGATTGCCATATCAGAATAGGCGGAAAAGTCAAAATAAATCTGAAAGGTGTAGGCAATGGCACCCACCCATGCCAAGGAAGTGGACAGGCTGCTGCCAGAAAGGGAAAAGATGCCGTCAGCAATCTGTCCCATGGGATTTGCCAGAAGCATTTTTTTGGCAAAACCAAGCAGAAATCGAACAGTTCCGTTGTAGAATTCATCAAAAGTCTCCTGTCTGCTTCCAATTTCCCGTTCCACAGTGGTATATCGTACAATGGGACCAGCCACGAGCTGTGGGAAAAAGGCAATGTATAATGCTAAACGCAGAGGATTGCGCTGAACTTTGGCATCTTCGCGATATACATCAATGACATAACTAAGACCTTGGAAGGTGTAGAAGGAAATACCGATGGGCAGTGTAATCTCAGGAATGGGAAGATGGAAGCCAAAGGCATTGATGCTTTCTGCAAAAAAGCCCATGTATTTATAGTAACAGAGCAAGCCAGTACCTGCGACGGCAGCAGCAGCGACAGCGGCTTTTCGGATACGTCTGTCAAAAGCCGGACAGGCAAATAAACCGCAGAAATAATCAATGGCAACGGAAACCAGCATTAGAAGCAGAAAGCGTGGCCCGCCGTAGGCATAAAAAAACAGACTGAACAGAAGCAGGATCGTGTTTCTGACACCCCGTAAACTTTTTGGTACAATAAAATAAACCACAAATAACAGTGGAAGAAAAAAACATAAAAATTCTATACTGCTGAAAACCATAATATATACCCCTTTAAAATTCATATTAAGCTGTACATTTTTATATTGTAACATAGAGCCATTGTACAGACTAGATTGTCTGAAAAAATTTTTGGTAAAATTTCTGCTTATTTTAAGAAAGGAAGGTATTCTGTATACATATTTGTGTAGCATTATTCAAACTGATTAGGAGGATATGCCGCCGAAATATGGTTTTTCAGGATTTTGCTTGCCAAAAGGCTGAAATATGGTTATAATAAAACGGTTCATAATTTTGTAAACAATTCTTCACAATTTTGTAAAGGAGCTGATTGTATGAAACGGCTGGTAGGTGTAACTGTAACAGCACTGCTGTCTGTTAGTGTTTGTTTTACAGCCTTCGGGGCAGTTTCGACCAATGCTTCCCCTTGGGCAGTGCCGCATATGGAACAGGCATATTCTTTGCAGCTTATTTCTGCGCCTTTGCTGCAGCAGGCACAGGATACCATGTCAAGAGTAGAATTCAGCGAAATTGCTGTGGCATTTTATGAAAAAACAACTGGAACAACAGCACCACTGCCGGAAGAAAATCCTTTTTCCGACTGTAATGAACCGGCAGCCCAAAAGGCTTATGCATTGGGCATCATTGCTGGTATGGAACCGGGAAAATTTGCGCCGGAAAACCCTTTGACAAGGGAACAGATGGCGATTATGTTGGTGCGCACATTGGAGAAAACAGGGGTAGATATGTCCCTGTACGCAAAGAAAAATCCGTTTACGGATACGAAAAATATCAATGCTGCGACAGTATCCTATATTGATAAGGCATATGGAGCTGATTTGATCTCTGGTTATCAGGATGGGACTTTTGACCCAAAAAAGACACTAAAAGTACAGGAAGCAGTGACTGCGTTTCTGAGTGCGTATACCTTTTATGAGGGTGTGCAGAATGGCACTTCTGTACCTAAAGGTGATGCAGTAAAGGCAAAAAATGTAACCATTAATGGCAAAGAACTGACATTGGGGCAGACAACAGAAGAAATTACTGCGACATTTGGTGCTCCGACACGAATTGATGAAACAGTATATGGCTTAGATCGTTATATCTATGATGGAGATGGATATTTTTGGGTGACCTTTGAAAATGATTCCGCAGTGGAATTTTTTACTCCATCCAGTGGCTTTGCATATCAGGGTATCAAAGGTGGTACGGTGCTGAAGGATACTTCTAACGTCGACAGTATCAGCAATGTGGATCACTGTGCAGTGATGAATAGTGAATATGCTTCCGCTAGAATTCCTCTTGATTATGAAAATCAGATTTGCGGATTGTTGTTGCAGACAAAAGAATTTGCTTCAAAAGATGCTTTGACAGGTTCTTTGAATAATGAACAGAAGGCAGATATTGAAAAAGAATTGCTGGAAATTATCAATGTTCAGAGAAAAGAAGCAGGTTTGACTGTTCTCACAGAAATTGAAGGTCTGGATGAGACTGCAGGGGCTCACAGTGCGGAAATGGTTAGTAAAAAATATTTCGATTATAAAAGCAAAGATGGCAAGACACCTTTCCAGCGAATGATGGAAAATGGTGTGCAGTTCCATACAGCTTCGGAAGTTATTGCAGCAACTCGAGGTGATGTAGTGCAGCTTTATACAGAGCTGCTGCGTACAGCGGCAAAACAGGACAGCGTTATGGACAGCACCATGACACAGGTTGGCATTGGTGTTGACAATGATGGCAAGACATTATATCTGACCATTGACTTGTGCAATGAGTAATATTTCATATAGAAAAGACCTTTTCATATAAAAAAAGGTCTTTTTGATTTTTTACGAAAAAGGTCTGGTTTTCTCTGGGACAGAGATGACCAGACCTTGATTTTATTGTTAGATTGTATCAGAAAAGCATTACAGATCTTTGGGAGGTCTGGGGCCTTCAAACTGGTAGTAGTCTGTTTTGATACGGCCATTGAACAGTTTCCGTTTTCGGTCAGCTTTTCTGCCAAAGAGAGATTCGAAGTATTCCATAGAAGTGATGAGGTATGTGGACCAAGTGGGGTTTTCCTTCATGATCCCGCCTAAAGCGCGGTACATGTTTTCTACTTCCTTCAGTTCTCCGATACGTTCGCCATAGGGGGGATTGGTGATCATGACACCATATTTTCCGGGCAATACGATTTCCTGACAAGGTTTTACCTCAAAAGTAATACAGTCATCCACACCAGCTTTTTCCGCATTGGCTTTTGCCAGTTCAATGGCGTCGGGGTCAATATCACTGCCGTAGATTTCCGGCATCACATCATAGTTGATTGCCTGATATGCTTCCACGCGTGCTTTTTTCCACAGGTCTTTGCCGATGCGTTCCCATTCTTCAGAAGCAAATTTGCGATGGATGCCAGGGGCAATGTTCCGAGCAATCATGGCAGCTTCAATGGGAATGGTGCCGGAGCCACAGAAGGGGTCCAGCAGAATACGGTTTTTTCGCCAGTAACTGAGCTGGATCATGGCAGCAGCCAATGTTTCTTTCAAAGGGGCATCCAGTGCATTGGCACGATATCCGCGCATATGTAGACCAGAGCCGCTGGTATCAATGGCCAAAGTAACCACGTCTTTCAAAATGCCAACCTGAATAGTGTAGGAAGCACCTGTTTCATCAAACCAGTCTGTGTGATAAGTTTGTTTCAGTTTTTCTACAACGGCTTTCTTTACGATTGCTTGGCAGTCGGATACGCTGAACAGTGTGGATTTTACGGATTTGCCGACAACGGTGAATTTTCCGTCTTCAGGAATCCAGTCAGCCCAAGGCAGTGCTTTTGTCTGATCGAAAAGTTCTGTGAAGGTAACGGCTTTGAATGTACCCATTTTTACCCAAACACGTCCGGCGCACCGCAGCCACATATTAGCTTTTACAATGTCGGCTTCTGTGCCTGTAAATTCAACTTTCCCATCAGATGTTTTGATATTTTCAAATCCGAGGGCCTGACATTCCCGTTTGACAACGGCTTCCAGACCGAAAGTGGTTGTTGCGATCAAATTGATAGACATAGTAATTCTCCGTTTCATAGCTGATTATATTCTTACCTTATTATGATAAGGCACAGCAAAGGGTGTGTCAAGGGCAGCTCTGTCTGCCTTTCGGGGAAAAAAGGCTGTTCAAAGTAAAAATTCTTGAATTTCCACAGAAAAAAGGATATGATAGTACAGATAATACTTGCGCAGAAATGAGGTAAGCTATGTATAAATTATTGAAAACTTGCGGCAGAGCAAAAAGAGGGGAGTTCCATACTCCTCATGGTGTTATTCAGACACCAGTATTTATGAATGTAGGCACTATTGCAGCCATTAAGGGTGCTCTTTCTACAGAGGATTTGGAAAGAGTAAAGTGTCAGGTGGAATTGTCTAATACCTATCATCTGCATGTGCGTCCCGGTGATGAAATCATCAAAAAACTGGGTGGTCTCCATAAATTTATGGTTTGGGACAAGCCTATTCTCACTGATTCCGGCGGATTTCAGGTGTTTTCCCTGACAACACTGCGGAAGATCACAGAAGAAGGCGTTCATTTCAGTTCTCATGTAGACGGCAGAAAGATTTTCATGGGCCCTGAAGAAAGTATGCGTATTCAGTCTAATCTGGGTTCCACCATTGCGATGGCATTTGATGAATGTATCGGTATCCCTGCGGAACGTAGTTATGTGGAAAATTCCGTAGCCCGTACCACACGCTGGCTGGAACGCTGCAAAAAAGAAATGGCACGT
>OGGQ01000319.1_pt1 | contig 70830 bp, 62 predicted proteins | sample 1571191 | NCBI WGS metagenome assembly OGGQ01 (sample SAMEA2582061, study PRJEB24529) | metagenome | biome: Human gut stool | place: China | collected 2011
GCAGGCTGGCCCGGGCGCCCCGACGAACAGGCGCGTGGCCTCGGGTCGCAGGGCGCGCAGGAGCGCGTCGGCACCAGCAGGACCCGCGGTGTCGCAGCCGCCCTCGCCCGCCGCCGCGGGGACCTCCGCGGGCAGGCCCAGCGCGGCCAGGATCTCCCCTGCCGCCTCGTCCCACTCGCCGCCCGCCGCGGCTCCGGCCAGCTCCGCGCCCGGGTAGCGCAGGCTCAGCGCCGCGAGCTCCCAGGCGGCGGCGCGGGCCTGCCAGACGCTCGCGTCCGCAACTTCATTTCCCATGACGTTCCCCTTTCCCGTTCTTGAAGAAACCGACCAGCCAGCGCCAATGCGCCACGACGTGCACGAGCAGCAGCGCGAGCAGCGCCTTCGCCGCGATCGCGTGCAGCGGATCCCAGAAGTAGTAGCCGTCCGCGTACAGCCCCAGCGCCGGCAGCACTGCGCCCGACACCATGATCCCCGACACCGTCACCGTCATGAACGCGGCGACGATGAGAAGGTCGAGCGCAAGGTTCCCCGTCCGCGCCCACGAAGGCCGCGCGAACGCAGACCTAACTGCCTCGACGGCCCAGTCGACATGCATCGCGGCATGCGCGAAGAACACGACCAGCACGCCGAGACCCAGCCATTCGTGGATGCCGATGCCCGTGAGAGCCGGGCTCGCCGCGACCAGGTAAACCAGCAAGCACGCCGCATCGACGGCGAGAAGCTTCCTATCCATACGGCATCACCCCACCTTCCGCACGATCAGCACAAGGCCCACGACCAAGGCCACGGGCGCAAGCACCCACAGGTTCAGGCTCGCGTCGGACGCCTGGTAATAGCGCGTGGCCAGCGTGTCCCACGCATGACACTCGGTCGAGGCGCACGACGCCTCCGGGCACGTCATCTCGTGGACGCCGTCGGGCTCGGGCACGTCGTCGAAGCCGTGGCACGACCCCGACGCGCACCCGACGGCCGGGCAGGGGGAATCGGCCTCGATCGGCCGCACCCCCGTCGCAGGCTCGGCCGCGGCACCCGCCGCGAGCACGCACGCGCCCGCGAGCAGGAAGGCGACAAGCGTCACGAGCAGTTTCTTGAACATGGCTTCACCTCGTCAGACAAGGAAGGAGCGCGCGAAGCCGCGCTCCTTCCGAAGCGTCCCTATCAGCGGTCCTGATCAACCGGCTTGAGCGGCAGGTACTTGAGGCCCAGCAGCAGGAGCAGGGCGCCCAGGCCGACCACGCCCAGCACGATGCCGAACTCGATCGGCGTCGGCCAGTACACCATGCCCTGGTAGGCGCCCGTCATGCCGGTAGCCCAATCGGTCACCGTGTACTGCGTCATGGGACCGGCGTAGTCGAGGTTCGGGATCTGGAACCCGCCCACCAGCAGCTGCGCTCGCTTGCAGAAGATGCCGACGATGGCCAGCAGGCTGGCGACCACGACGAGCGGGTCCGTGCGCAGCTTCGGCGTGAAGCACACCGCGGCGCACAGCGCGCAGCCGACGACCTCGACCCAGAAGAACGGGGCGAGCGGGCCGGTTGCGAGCATGGCGACGATCTCGGAGCCCGAGCCGCCCGGGAAGCCGGCGGTCAGCAGGTCACAGCCGAAGAAGTACAGGTCGACGACGACGAACGCGCCCAGCATCTTGACGAGCTTGACGACGTTGGCCTGATCGAGCTCGAGGTACCCGGCCTTGCGCAGCGCGATGACCACCACGAGCACCAGCGCCACGCCGCACACCAGCGCCGAGGACACGAACCAGGGCGCGAGCAGGGCGGTGTGCCAGAACTCGTGGGCCTGCTGCAGCCCGAAGATCCAAGCCGTCACCGAGTGCACGAGCACGGCGGTGACCAGCGCGACGACCGAGATCACGCGCAGGGCTTTCTCCGACACCTTGCCCGCCTCGGCGCGCAGCGTCGCCCACAGGTACACGACGGACAGGATGAGGTAGATCGAGATGACCGCGATGTCCCACATGAGCGGGCTGCCCAGGTTCGAGTACGCGAACAGCTCCCACAGGCGAAGCGGCTGGCCGAGGTCGATCACCACGAAGCCCACGGCCAGCACCGTGCAGCAGATGGACGTCCACACGGCGATCTTCGAGATGCCGCCGAAGCCCTTCATGCCGAAGGCGCGCGGCACCGAGCTGATGATCAGGCCGCCGGCCGACAGACCCACGAGGAACATGAACATAGTGATGTAGAGGCCCCACGAGTCGAAGTTGCGCATACCCGTTTGGACGAGGCCGCCGGAGAGCTGCATGCCCCAGAGGGCCAGCCCCGCGACGGTGACGACCGCCGCCACGACGATGCCGATGTTGAGCCCCTTGCCCCCGAATCTGGCAGCAGGAGCCTTGGCGGCAGGCGCCGCCTGAGTGTTCTCAGACATTTCATTCTCCCTTTCTGCTTAAACGAGGTAGTAGACGGAGGGGTTCGTGCCGCGCTCGGGCAGAAGCTGCTTATGGGCGCGTTCGCGAAGAAGGCGCGACACCTCGGATTCGGGATCGTTGAAATCGCCGAAGAAGCGCACCCGTCCGGGACATACCTCCACGCAAGCCGGCTGCAAACCCTTCGCCAGCCGATGCCAGCACATCGTGCACTTCTCCACCACGTGCTTCTGATGCGTCGCCACGTCGGCATCGCCCATAGCATGGCCGATCGCATGCTTCGGCTCTTCCCAGTTGAACGAGCGAACGCCCGTGTACGGACACGCCGACATGCACATGCGGCAACCGATGCACTTATCGTAGTCCTGACGAACCGCACCGGTTTCAGGATCTTTGTACGTTGCTCCAACAGGGCACACCTTCACGCACGCAGGATTCTCGCAATGCTGGCACGCAACAGCGATATTCTCCATCGTCAAATTCGGGTATGCTCCCGCCGGAGTGTCGGGATTGTCCCCGCCATCCGTCAAGATGCGGTTCCACCAAACACCGTCAGGCAAGTTGTTCTCCACTTTGCACGCCACCGCACACGAAGCGCAGGCAACGCACCCTTTCATATCTATGACCATACCCAGCCGCTCGGCCATTATCGAGCACCCCCTTCATTCCACACGCGAATCTCGCAAAGCACGTCCATGAAGTTGTTGTTCACCGCGAACACATCGAACTCCGTGGAGCTCAGCTCCGACCAACCGCCCGCCTTATGCTGCGACAGCTGCCATCCCTTGGGATACACCAACATGCCAGGTCGAATAGCTTGCGAATACACCGCCTTGGCAACAGCGAAGCCACGATCGTTGTAGCACTCGACGTAATCTCCGTCAGAAATGCCGCGCGCCTCGGCATCGGCGGGATTGATCTTCACGTACGGCTCGGGATCAAGCTCGCGCAACAGCGGCGTGCTGAACCATTGGGAGTGAACGCGGTATCGGGGACGCTCGCTCATGAGAACAAGCGGGTACTTTTTGTACAACTCGTTTTCCGGCCACGCCTCGAGCGGCGGGAACCAGCGAGCCATGCGCTCGCGATCGATCTCTTCAGGAGTAGGCGTCTTGGTAGTGGCCGCGCGAGGCATCGGCATCTCGCGATAGAACTCGAAGCGACCCGATGCCGTGCCGAATTTCCCATCCGCATACGCGATATGGGGATCCGTCTCCGCATCTCCGGGAATGAAGCGTATCTGCTTTTTTTCACGCAGGTTGCCCATGTCCATACCCAGGGCCTTGCCCATATCGGTGTCGTACATTTCTTCGAGGATTCCACCGTTGTCAAGCTTGAAATAATCGCCGAGCCCCAGCTTCTGCGCAAGCTCCGTCACGATTTGCGGATCGGGCTTGCTCTCGTAAAGCGGATCGATAGCCTTCTCGCTGTAGTGCAGCGAGGAGCACTGACCCGCATTCGCAACCTCCTCCAGTTCGAACCACTGGGCGATGGGAAGCACCATGTCGGCGTAGCGTGCGGAATCGGTCATGACCGAATCCGCCACCACGACGTATTCCATAGCCGGAATAATGACATCGGTCCACGCATGCGTGTCGGTGTGGGTGTTCAGCGGATTGGCCGAATACATCCACAGCATTTTGATCTGCGCGGGCTTGCCGCCGAACTTGCCGGTTTCCACCACGTTCTTCAGGTCGACGCTGGGAATGGCAAAACCCGTGCTGGGACCGTTGGGGGCAGCATACGCGGGATTGACCCCCATATGGACGCCCCAGAACGCACCGTAAGAAGCTCCCGGCTTGCCCAAATTGCCCAACAGGGCGCAAAGGGTAAGACCCGCCATCGTGGTATGGCCGCCGTTGTTGTACGCCTGGGGACCATAGCCTTCATAGTGGTACACCGGGGTGTCCATGCAGATTTCGGCCAGCTCGTAAATGTCATCGACCGATACTTCGGTAAGCTCCGAAACCTTCTCGGGCGAATGATCGAGGATCTCCTCTTTCAGCAGCGCATACGCCGTGCGACACTTCACACCGTCGAGCTCGTACGATCCTTCGATGTCGGGCGCAGACGTTTCGTCGACAGAAACGAGTTCGCCGTTCGAGAGAACCATGTACGGATCGTCCATGACCTCCTTGCCCGTGGTAGGATTCATCACGCCGGTGGGAACCGGGGCGATGCCGGTGTCGCTTCTGCGCACGAACATGCCCGTATCGCTGCGCACCAAGAACGGTGCGACGGTATGCTGTTGCAAATACGCCACATCCTGCGCGTCCTTTTCCAAAACCACGTTCATGAGAGCGTACTTCAGCAGCGTGTCGCTACCGGGGCGAATGGGAATCCACCTGTCGGCTTTTGAGGCGATCTGCGTGTACACCGGATCGATAACCACCAGCTTGGTGCCGCCCTGCATGGCCTCCTTGACCAGGTGCCAGTTCTGAACCTGCGCGTCGGTAATATTGGCGCCCCACACCACTATGGTCTTCGCGTTCTTGGCATCGGTCGGCTCATTGCCTTCCCACATCTGCAGACCCATCAAAGGGCTGATGTACAAGCCGGCAACCGCCTGCATGCCGTAATAACTGCCCATATCGAGGCAAGCGCCGATGCTGCTAGCATTCATAAGAGAGGAAAGTCGGCCGTACGCGCTCGTGATCGCGCACGACTGATTGCCTGAAGCGGTAAGGAACGCCACGGCGCTCTCGCCAAATTCGGTCTGGATAGACTTGATCTTCCCGGCGATCTCGTCAAGTGCTTCGTCCCAACTCACACGTTCCCACTCGCCTGCACCGCGTTCGGTTCCCTCCACGCGTCGCATTGGATACTGCAAGCGCGCCGGATCGTAGATTCTATGCACATGCGAAAGTCCTCGCTGGCAAATGCGATCGTAGCATTTCTCGTTGTACGGAGCACGCGAGGTTTTGACCACTTTTCCGTCTCTCACATGCACGTTCAAGTGGCAGAACGCGAAACAGTTGGGACGGCATACTCCGCGGAAGATCCGTTCCTGCTCGCTCTCTTTTTGACCTGATTCGTAATCGGCCGCCAACGCCTGCAGCGTCGGCGTCGCGACGCCCATCACGGCAGCCGCGCCTGCGACGGCGCCGGTTGCTTTCAGGAAGCTTCTGCGCGTGAGCCCGCTGTGCGAGCTGGTTGCTCCTGACATCTTTCCTCCTCAAAGATCGTGTCAGGATATCCCCTTTGCGGATGGTGTCGGGAAAACGGCTCGACGAGCAGACGTCTTTCGCGCAACGCCTTCGAACCCCTCGTCCCCAAGCGCACTCTTATCGGATATCCCCCTGTTGCTCCTGATAAGAATTGGCCAAATCCTTGTGACTGTCACATTATCACAATGCATTGCGACAATCAATCTAATAAACATGCCTACTTCGAGGATAAATGATGCTGGAAACGGTAGGATATTTATCGGTTCATCAAGCGATACGGTACAGATGTTTCACGTGAAACATCTGTACCTGGACGAAACCGGCATTGTGACACTTTGCGGATCGACAATGCAGAGAGGGACGGCGGGACGAATCGGCTGACGTCGTACAGGGTGCTTCGCGGACGCCCTCACCCCCCTCTCTCTTGGCGCGACAGAGACGCGCCGATGCGCGCGCCGAACACCGCACCGGTCGCATATCGCGAGCATCGCGAATCGCCGCGACACAAGTTTCTTCGTCCACAAGCAAAGGCTCGCGCCCAAGAGGGTACAGCGCCCGCCCAGCGCGGGTCGCCTACGCCCGCGTCAGGCTTTTCTGGGCCAGCCGGGCTTGGACCAGGGCCAGGATGTCGTCATCGGCCATGCCGGCGTTGGCGCAGGTGCGGATCAGATCGTCCGCCAACAGCTCGACGGGGTTGTCGGCGGCGAGGGCGGCGCCCACGGCGTGGCGCTCGGCCACGAACGTGCCCCTCCCCTTGCGCGTGGAGATGTACCCCTCTCGCTCCAAGTCCATGTAGGCGCGGTTCACGGTGTTGTAGCTGATATCGAGGTCGACGGCCAGCGAGCGCACCGTGGGAAGCTGGTCGCCCGCTTTGTACTCGCCTGAGCCGATGAGGTACGCGATGCGGTTCTTCACCTGGATCCACACCGGCAGGCCGCTGTTGTAGTCGAGTTCGAATGAGGCGAGCGGATTCATGGAAGCCTATCTCTCAGTAGTTCGGTCGCCGTTCATCATAGCACTATCCGTGAAGCCGTCGCTCATCGCGGTGGGCACGGTGACCACGGTGCCCTTGGATTTCTTCACCGTGTCGTACTGCATGAGCATAGTGCGCAGCTTGAGCGCCGCCTCCGGGTCGCCGTAGACGCGCGCGGCCTCGGCCAGCATCTCGGCCAGCTCGGCTTCCACGCCGACCACGGTCATGCGCGCGTTCTTCTCGCGGTCGGCCTGCGCTTCCAAGCTCATGACCTCCTGCAGCTCGTCGGGGATCACGATGTCGCGCACCTTCACCGAGATAATGTCCACGCCCCAGCCGGCGGCCTCCTTCTCGATGTCGTCCTTGATCTCGGCGTCCAGCTGGTCGCGGCGCAGCGCCACCTCGGCCACCGTGGAGCGGCCCACCGCCTCGCGCAGCGCCGTCTGGGCGAGGAACGACACGGCCGCGTAGTAGTCCTCCACCTCGGTGCACGCCTTCTCGGCGTCCCACACCACCCAGAACAGCACGGCGTCCACCGTGACGGGCACGAGGTCGGCCGTGAGCGTCTTCTCGGCATAGAAGGGCGTGGCGATGGTGCGCTGGTCCACGCGGATGGTGCCATGCTCGATGACGGGGATGGTGAAGTACAAACCCGGCCCCACGACGCGGTTCAGCTTGCCGAACCGCAGCACCACCACTTTCTCCCAGCTCAACGCGATGTGCGTGGACGACAGCACCAGCAGCGCCGCCAGCAGCATGGCAACGATCGCCTCGATTCCCGCGCCTCCCGTCGCCGCAAACGCGATGCCCAGCACCGCGGCGCAGGTGGCGATGAACGTCGCGATGTTGAAGATGACCGCGCCGTTGCGCGACGATTTGCGCGGCACGTAGGACGTGGCCGCCCTGATCTCGGCATCCTTGTCGCGCACGTCGTAGGGGGCGTCCTTCACGAACCGCTCGCCTGCCCGTCGTCTCGCCATCGCACTCGCTCCTTATCCCGTAAGCCCGAACGTCGAAAGCCCGTACAGCGCTTCCGGCATCTGCGTCACATCGTATGCGCCCGCGCCGACGATGCACCAGCGCAGCGCGAACCCTCCCGCTAGCAGCAGCGCCGCTATCCACAGAAGCTGCGTGCGGCTGTTCCCATGCGTGAGGAAGCGCTCCAGCACCAGCGGCACGGCCAGCCCGCACACCGCGAGCACGCCCCAGAACACGGGCGCCAGCTCGCCGAACGCGAGCGCCCGAGCAGCCGCGGCCGTCTCCTCGCCCGCGAACGCGAGCAGCACGAACGCAGACAGGCAGCCAGCCTCGACGACCACGATACCGCCGTCAATCCGCGCGAGCCACACGAGCGGCCCGCGGTACGGGTGCCGCGTCTCCACGAACGAGGCGGCCAGGAACGCCGTCGCGATGCCGCACGACGCCGACGACAGCACGAACAGCACCGGCACGAGCGGCGTGCGCCACAGCAGCACCGACGCGAGGCTTTGCAGCAGCACGCCGGTGTACGTCGCGGTCACCGCCGCCGACAGCGCGCCCGCCGCCGCAAGCGCCAGCACCGCCGCACGCGGCAGGCGCACGGTGTCCAGCAGCGCGCCCAGCGAGAACGCCGCCGCGCAGGCCAATGCCGCGACCAGCGCGAACGATCCCGCCGCCATAGCCGACGGCGTCGGCGAGGAGAGCAGGCCGAGCAAGCGGTCAGGGCGCCCCAAGTCGGCCAGCAGGCACAGCATGCCCGTCGCCAGCGTCACCGCGCACACAGGCCACGCCCGCGCGAAGAACTCCTCCGGCATGGCCAGCGCGCGCCACCGCAGCACGCGGGCGCACTCGAGCACGCACAGGACGGCGAGGGCGCCCGCTCCCGTTCCTCCCAGGAAAAGATAGCTTGTCGTGAGCACGTTGAACACGCGCCGCCCCGCCCCTCGTCCTCGCCCGCAACTCCCCATTGTCGCAATGCAGCAATTCATTGGTATTATAGCACCGCTCGCGCAAAACGGACGGCAAAGGGGCGAGGGTTTGGCATGCTTCGACACACCGAGTCGAAGCATGCCGTCGTCATCCTGAGCGCAGCGCCGAAGGTGCGGAGTCGAAGGATCCCGCGCAGCGTCAGCTGGAAGTCTCACGGCTATCGCCGCACGGGATCCTTCGACTCGCTTCGCTCGCTCAGGATGATAGCCTGGGGGTCTTCGCTCGCTCAGGATGGCGAGGGAGGAGCTTCCTAGTCGTCGGCGTCGATGCGGAACTCGCCGCTGGCCAGGCGCGCGTTGACGCTGGCGCTTCCGTCGCCGCTCGTGTACACGTTGCCGTTCTGCGAAAGCGAGAAGGAGCTGCTGAACCGACCAGACGCTTTCTCGATGCGAGCGGTGAAGCCGCTGCTCTCGGGAACAGCCACGCTCACCGAGCCGCTGGCAATATCCGCGTCGATTGCTTTCGGACACGCCTCCCGGCACACGATGCGCGTCTGGCCCGACGCGGTGCGCACGTCCACGCGGTCGGCGAAGCGGCCCTCGACGTCGAGCTGCCCACTGGCCACGTCGACGCGCAGCTCGTCGGCTTGCAGGTTCTGCCCGTCCACGTCGCCCGAGGCCAGCTTGAGCTTGAGCGTTTCGCAGCCCAGGCCGTTCACGTCGTAGTCGCCCGACGCGCCGTCGATCTCGACGGCGCCCAGGTTCTGGGCGTAGCTTTTCGGGATGCGCACCTGCAGGTCCTTGCGGCCCAGCGCGAAGCACGAGAACCAGGTGCCGTAGTCGATGGACAGCGTGTCGCCGTTCACGGACCAGCGCATCTGCTGCGCCTTCGTCATGCCGCGCGGCGCCGTCTCGACAAGCTCGATGGCATCGCCCTCATCCACGACGTCGATGTTCACCGCGCCGGAGGCCCACTTGACGCTGAGGTTCTTGACGCTGGCCGCGTCCACGTTCGCCGATCCCATTTCCGTTCCTCCCATCATTTTGAAGCGCATGGCCGAGCATCCGCCGAATCCGATGGACCCCAGGATGAGCAAGCTGAGCGCGATGATGAGCGTGATTTTGACGTACGACGCCGTCGTGAGTTTCGTCATGATGCGGCCCTTCCGCTAGCGTCGGTTCGCCCGATAGTTCGGGTCGTTTTCGATGATGTGGGCGATCCAATAGTACAGCGGGATGGTCAGGAAGACGAACCAGCCGGGATGCCACCACCCGAAGAGGAAGCCGCCCCCGAGGAACACGAGCACGCAAAGCACGGGGTACGGGAACGTCGACCAGGGACCGCGCGGGCGGCGCGACTGGGCGTCGTAGGGCTCGGGGGCTTGCGGAGCGTAGGGCGCTTGCGGCTGCGCGGGTTGCGCAGGCTGCTGGGGCATGGGGGCCGCGCCGTAGTAGGGCTGCTGCACGGGCTGGGGCTGCGGTTGGGGCTGCGCCGGAGGGGCCTGGTGCGCCTGTTCGGCCGTCGCTCGGGCCTGCGCCGCGGCCACGGCCGCCTGCGCCGCGCGGACGGCGGCCTCATTGGCGCGCACGGCGGCCTCCTGCGCCTGCGCCTCGGCGGTGGCGTCCTTGTCCTTTTCCTCGAACGCCACGTCGTCCACCACGTCCTCGTCGATGCGCAGCAGGTCGTCGAGGGACACGCCGTACAGCTTCGCGAGCGCGATGAGATTCCCCGTATCGGGCGACGACTCGGCGCGCTCCCACTTCGACACCGCCTGCCGCGACAGGCCGAGCCGTTCGGCCAGCTCCTCCTGGCTGTATCCTTGCTCGCGTCGCATGGCTGCTAAGCGCTGGGCAATCTCGACGTTCATGAACGATCCCTTCTTCGACGTTGGGGACATGGCGTCCGCTCCTTCTCGATTACCAGCCTACGGTTGCCCGGCACGTTGCACCAGCATGTCTGGTTATCATTTTACGCAACCGCCGGTTGCATACGTCTGCAAAGTGGGATTTCATGACATCGGTCATGCCGACTTTTATGCGGTCGTCCTTCGATGCGTTTGGCTGCGGCGAAGCGGCGGACAAATCCCCCCGATACCGGCGTTCCAAAAAGGCTGCGCGTTCGAACCTCGCGCATCGCCGTCTGCGCAACTCGCCGGCCCTCCCCGCGCGCTTCGACAAGCAACGGCTACCGGCCGGCGCCGATGCGTCCCGCATGTCCTATACTGGAACGATAGAGCCGAAGGAGGCGTCCATGGAAACCGGAAAGACCGATCGCCGCGTGCAGTACACGAAGCGCGCCCTCACGAGCGCCCTCATCGACCTCATGCGCGAGAACCACATCTCGAAGATATCCGTGAAGGCGCTGTGCGCCGCCGCCGACGTGAACCGCAGCACGTTCTACGCCCATTTCCGCAACCAGTACGACCTGCTGGCGTACATCGAAGCCGAGGCGCTCGAAGATCTCAAGGCGCGCCTCCTGGCCGACGGCGAGCCGCGCACGCGCAACGTGGAGAAGATCCTGGAATACGCCAAGGAGAACGCCGACGTGTTCCTCATGCTGCTGGACGAAAGCGAGGGCGGCTTCCAGCGGCAGATCATGGAGCTGGCGCATCTGGTGGACCTGCAAATGTCCGACCAGGATGCGGCGGTGGACGCCGACGATCTGGAGTACATGTACCTGTTCGCCGTATCGGGCGCGTTGGGCATGCTGTCGCACTGGCTGAAGAAGGGCACGCCGCAATCCCCCGCCGAGATGTCCGAGCTGCTGATGAGCATGATCCAGCACGGCGTGGAGGAGCGCGCCTGAAGCGAGCGAGCATCGGGCAACGGCGCCGCGCGCCCACTGCGAAGTTGCGAGTCGTTTCGCCGACGCGCCCGCCTCGTTTCCGAGTTTCGCCCGAAGCACCCTCGCCAACCGGAGCGTCATCGTTCGCGAGACCGGATTGCACACGGATTTTCGGCCGCGGTTTCGCATTCTGGCAGAGAATCACGGTTTAGGCGCAAAATCAATGTCTCCCCTCCAACCAAAAGCCTAGATATCCAAAGAAGCACCAGGTCAGGTTTTTCGGCAGCCAACACAGATGCAGGAATCGCGATGCAGCTGCGCCCAAACCGTGATTCTCTGCCAGATTATGTTACGATGACCTGATGGATATACTTATCGGATACGAATCGGCGCTCGACCACTGGAGAACGGTGGGGCCGAATTACTTGCGCGGCTACGATGCGCGGCAAGCGGCAACAAGACGTGCGCGACGTGCGCTCGCTTCAAGCGAGCGACCGACCCTTTCCGAGGGAAATCGGCGTCCTGCCGGATGCACCCTGCCCCTGTGCACGCTGGTGGGCAGCGTCGACGTCCGGACGAGAACGCCTGCCGTGCTCAGCAGCTTTTGCTCCGTCCTCCCCGAGAGGTCGTTCGTCGACGCGGGCGAGGGCTTTTTGATGAGCACGCCGGAGTTCTGCTTCTTGCAGATGGCGAACCGGCTGTCGCTCGCACGGCTCATAATGCTGGGATACGAGTTGTGCGGAACGTACGTCCTGGTAGACAAGGGGCCGGCACCGCGTCGCGACGCGCCGCTGACGACGGTCGCCAAGCTGCGGACGTTCGTCGAAGGCGCCTCGAACGCTCGCGGGAGGAAGAAGGCGCTGCGGGCTTTGCACTACGTGTTGGACCGATCGGCCTCGCCGATGGAGTCTGCGCTGGCCATGCTGCTGTGCCTGCCGTACGGCCTGGGCGGGTACGGATTACCCGAACCGCGACTTAACTACCGCGTCGACGTGCCGCCCAGCTTCCGCGCCATGGCCGACCGGAAGCACTGCGTATGCGACCTGTGCTGGCCCGAATCGAAGCTGGCCGCGGAGTACGACAGCGAGCTGCACCATGTCGACCCCGAACGGCGGGAAAGCGATGCGCGACGGCGCAGCACCCTTATCACGCTCGGCTTCACCGTGGTCACCGTGTCGAAGGGGCAGGTCATGGACAGCGCGGCGTTCAACCGGCTGGCGCATCAGCTGGCGAAGCGCCTGGGAAAACGCCTGCGCTACGTCGACCCGGGCTACACGCGCGCGCACCTCGAGCTGCGCGCCGAGTTGTTCGAGGCGATCGGGATACGCGAGAGGTGACGAACGGGGGCGCCGACACCCCCGTTCGCGCTACCCCTGGAACAGGGCGAGGAAGCGATCCCAGATGGTTTTCTCCTGCTCGGGCTCTTCCGGCTCGGGCGTTTCGGGCTGCTCGATTGCGGCCGTGGTCATGACGAACTGCACGGCTTCCACGTTGGCGTTCTGCGGCGACACGAACGACACCGGGTCGAACTTCGGGAAGTCGAACTCGGCAGTCATGTCGGCGATCTGCCGCTTCATGGTTTCGGGCAGCGTGATGGTGGACGCGTTGAGCTGGTTCATGCCGCTGCTGAGCTCGCCCGCCCCGCCGGCCAGCTGGCCCGTGCCGTTTGCGAGCTGGTTTGCGCCCGATTCGAGTTGGCCGTAGTTCTCGGCGAGCGCCGACAGACCCGACGCGTACTGCGCAAGACCTTCGTGGAACCGGCCATACTCGCCAGATAGCTGCGCGATGCCTTCGACGAGCTGGGAGAGTTGGTCGAGCTGGCCGCCGCCCACGGCCGTTTCGAGTGCGGACGCCATGGAGCGGAGAGCGGCTTCTTGCTGGGCGTGGGCACCGCCGCTTTGCGCATCGGCCGCCAACGCGCCCAACAGCTGGTCGGCGCCGGAGAAGGCGTCCTTCGTCGCGGCGTACGTGCCCTTGACGGTTTGGGCAGCCTGGTAGTTCGCGAGGAGCTGATTCACCGTGACGAGGTCGTCGGGGTTCTGCGACGTGCTTGCAAGGGCCATCAAGCTTCCGATCTGCTCTTCTGTCAACGTGCCGGCGGGAATGCCTTCGATGGCGCCCTCGAGCGCCGGGAGCGCCTGCGCGTAGCCCTGCTGGACGCGAACGACCTGTTGACGCAGCTCCGCAAGCCCGTCCGCGAGCGCGTTCAGCCCGCCCGGCAGCTGCCTCAGCTGGTCGAGCTGCGACAAATCAGCACCCTGCAAACCGCTCGCGACAGCCGACAGCGCAGCGTTGATCTGGCTCGACGCGCTCACCAACTGGCCGGACGAGCCGTTGAGCCTGTTCAACCCCTGACCGAACGCCGCAGCGCCCGACGACAGATCCTGTGCGCCGCCGGTCAGCTCGTCTACGCCCGAGGCGAGCGACGACGTGCCCTCCGCCAGCGCGCTGACCGCGTCCGATAGGTTCGTCATGCCGCTGACCATGCTTGAGGTGTCGGGCATCTCGACGACCGACGAGTACGGCAGCGCGGCGATCTGCGCGCCCGGCATCTTGAAGTTCCGCACCTTGGCCGTGAGCGTGAAATCGGCATCCTGACCGGGCAGGACGGTGAAGGCAGCTGTAGCGTCTTCGCCGGATTGCGCGATGGTGGCTCCCTCGCCCTCCACGTCGGAGGCGACGTCGCCCGGCAGCGTGAACGTGATCTGCAGCATGAAGCTGTCGTAGAACGCGGGATCGATGGCCTCGTTGCGCGCGGTGGTCACATGGACGGCCAAGTTGCCCGAAGCGCCGGCCAGCTGGTCGGCCTCCACCTTCTTACCGTCCAGTTCGTAGGACAGCGACACATTCCACGGCAATGCGGCGTTTGCGGCGTCTCCCTGGTAGTACAGCGTGCCCTCTTCGGCCTCGAACGTGGTGGCGTCGCCGATGCGCGCCAGCTCGGTCTCGTTCGTGAGGTTCTGCACGGACGTGTAGTCGCCGTGGTCGACGACGGTGCCCGGCACCTCCACGTCGAAGCGGTTGACCACGTACACCGCTTTCGGCGCGCCGCTCGCCGCCAAGGTCGCGTACACCACTTCGGACTTCTCGTACGTCGCCGCGGACGAGGCGGAAGCGGCAGATGCAGAGGAAGAGCTCGCCGCATCGCCCTCGGCCAGCGCGAGCGCGCTCGGCACGCAGGCGACGGACAGCGTCACGGTGAGCAGCGCGACGACGCAGGTGCGCAGACAAGGGTGCTTTTTCATGATTCGTCTCCTTCGGACGCGGGGAGCGGGGCGGGTTCGGATCCCTCGGCCGCTACGGGAGATGCGGCGTCGACAACCTCAGACGCTGCGGGCACCGCGGGCTCGGCAGCCGCGACAGGCGCGAAGTTCGCATGCCAGGTGGTGCGCCGGATAACGCGATCAAGCAGCACGAGCAGCGCCGGCAGGAAGCACGTGACCAGCGTCAGCGACAGCAGCGCTCCGCGGGCGAGCAGGAAGCCCAGGCTGGACACCGCCGACATGCTGGACGAGAATCCCAGCGCGAAGCCCGCAGTAGCCAGGATGCCGGCCGACACGAGCAGCGACGGGAACGTTTCGCCCAGCGCAAGGTGCGCGGCCTTGCGCGCCGGGACGCGTCGACGGTGACGCAGGTAATGCGTGGTCAGCAGGATGCCGTAGTCGATGGTGGCGCCCAGCTGCACCGTGTTGATGACGAGGTAGCCGATGAAGTTCACCGACTCGCCCATGAAGTACGGGATAGACAGGTTGATCCAGATGCCCGACTCGATGGTGAGCAGCAGCACGAGCGGCAGCGTGAGCGAGCGGAACGTCACCAGCAACACGATGAGGATGGCGATGATGGCTACGGCGCTGACCACCACGTTGTCCACCGCCACGATGTTCTTCATGTCGTAGAGATTCGCGGACTGGCCGGCGGTGTAGTACGTGTCGTAATGGCGCGCAGCCGCCTGCTGCACGGCTTCCACCGTGGAGAACGCCTCGTCGCTTTCCACATCGGTGCTGGTGTAGGCGATGATGCGCGCGTAGTTCGGCGAATAGAACTGGTCGATCACGCTCTGGTCGAGGAAGCCCTGCGGGATGGCGGCGCCCACGGTGGACGCGTACGAGATGACGCCCGTTACATGATCGACCTCGGCCAGGTCGCGCGAAAGCGCAGCCTCGGCGGACACGTCACCGCGCGGCACCAGCACCACCACGGCGTTCTGCTGGCCGAACTCGTCTTGGATCATAAGCGTGTCGGCGCCGGCGCGCAGGTTCGGGTCGGGCTCGCTGTTCTGGTAGGTGAACACGGTGTGGCTCTGACCCAAAAACGCGGGAACGACGAGCGCCAGCACGAGGACGAGAGCCGGGACGCGCACCTTCGACAGCACCTTGCCCACGTTCTTGAACGAGGGCATGAGCGGCCGATGCCGCGTCTTGTCGATGAGCTTGTACAGCGAAAGCGTGACCGCCGGCAGGAACACCATGACGGTGAAGAAGCTGAACACGATGCCCTTCACCAGGTTGATGCCAAGATCGGCGCCGATTTGGAACTGCATGAACGCAAGAGCGGCGAAACCGAACAGCGTGGTGACGGCGCTGGCGGCGATGGTGGACAGCGACCTGCGCATAGCCAAGGCCATGGCACGCTCCACGCTCGGCGTGCGCCGACGCTCGGCCGCGAACGCGTGCAGCAGGAAGATGGCGTAGTCCAGCGACACCGCCAATTGCAGGATGGGGCTCACCGAGAACGTGATGAACGAAACCTGCCCCAGCACGATGTTCGTACCCATGTTGATGAGAATGGAAACGCCGATGGCGGCGATGAACAGCAGAGGCTCGATCCACGACGTGGTGGACAGCACGAGCAACAGGATGATGACGGGCACGAGGATGAGCGCCGCGCCGCCGGCCTCCTTCGACGTGCTGGCCGTGGTCTGCGCGGTATCGGCGGCCTCGCCCGACACGGCGTTGCCCGAGCCCGCCTCGTCCACGAGGGCGCGCAGCGCGGGGACGGCCGTGCTTTCGGAGCCTTCGGCCACGGTGACCTGGAACAGCGCAGCGCCATCGCGATAGTACGTCTCGACGGTGGAGGCGTCGGCCATCTCGAGGGGCACGGTGACGTCGACGACGTCGTCGAGCCACATGACGCCCTCGACGCCTTCCACTTCGGCGATCTTATGCTTGAGCGCAAGCGCCTGGGCAATGCCCACGTCGTGGACGAGCACGTTGGCGTTGGGGACGGCCTGGGCGAACTCGTCGTTCATGATGGAGACGGCCGTGGTGGATTGCGCTTCGTCGGGCAGGTAGTCCACCATGTCGTAGTTGACTCCCACGAACGGGATCATCGCGGCACACACGACGGCGACGGTCAAAAACGCCGCCACGACGGCTTTGCGTCGCGCGATGATGCCGTCGATGATGCGATCCATACCCGCCCGCCTGTCCGCTTCGCCTGCGCGTATACGCGCGCTTGGTTACCCTACATCATGCATGATAACCAACACCGTGTAGCGAAACAACCAACAAGGGATGCCAGAACTGCCCGTAACCCGACACACGGTTGACCAAGTGTCGGAGATTCACGAAACCGTCACCTTCGGATATGCCGTCCGGTTACCGGCCCGCTCCGTCGCGGAGAGCTTTGAGCTTGGCGAGGGTGACGGGGTCGATGCGGGAGGCCACCGTGTTCTTCTGAGCCACCTTCGGGGTTTCGTCGAGGCGCGCCTCCTCGTAGTACATCCCCACCTCGCGCGAGAAGCCGTCGGCGCTCATGCGATCCACGCCGAAGCCGAACGTGGTGTCCTGGATGGTGGCGTCGCTGGTAACCACGAGGGTTTCCACCTGGCGCTCGCGCGCGTCGTGAGCCAGCTTCTCGATGACCTTGTCGGCCGACTGGCCCGCCGGCGAGAACACGATGCGCACGCCGCCGACGGTTTCCGCCTCGCCGTTCGAGAACGCGTTCTTCGCGCCATCGAACACGATGACGGCCTTGTAGTCGCCTCCGGCGTAGTTCACCACGTCGTTGATGAGCATCTCGCGCGCGGCGTTGAACGTGTCGTCGGTGTAGTCCTCATTGGGCGCGTTGCGGTAGCGGCTGCCGGAACGCAGCACGTTGTACCCATCGACGATCAGGAGTTTCGGGCGACTTGCGGTTTCTTTTCTAGCCATTTCGTTCCAACCCTGTATCAAATCCTCAAACCAATACCGACATTTGCGCTGCTAGAAGCATAAATCGTCCTTCCAGACGGAGATAGGTCGGATTACCCTGTCTCCATCGAAAGAACCGCCCCCGGAGCCATCTCGAGCCATTCGGGAGGCATGTTTCCACATCACCAGAAAGGAGGCCGGACGTTGCCGGAAGCGAGGATCAGGTCGGTCAGGGAGCTCAGATGCGGCGTGTGGGAGGTTGACATCATCGACGCGTCGCGCAAGAGGCTCCGCAGGAGGTTCCGGGCGGAAAGCGAGGACGGCGCACGCGCGGCGGCGCTCGCATCCCTGCCGGGGCCGAAGGCGTGCACGCTCGCCGAGGCGCTGGACCATTACTTCGAGATCATCGCGGTCAAGGGGACCGCCAGGAAAACCATCGCGAACTATCGAAAGGAATGCAGGGCCCTCGGGGCGATAGCGGGCTGCGCCGTCGACTCGATAAGCCCCGCCGCGGCGGCATGTTCGCTCGAGTCGGCCGAATCCCGCGGCATATCGCGCGTCCGCTGCTATCGGCTCAAGACCATCTGCGCCGCCGCGGGCAGACATGCGCTCGCCGACGGGCTGTGCGCCTCCAACCCGTTCTCGGAGGTCCCGTTCGACGTGCCCCGTCCGCCCAGGAAGAAGCGCCCGATCTCCCCTTCAGGCCTCAAGGCCGCGCGAGCGCTCGGCGCATCCGGATCGGGGCATTCCGCCGCGGCCATCGGCCTCACCCTCGGATGCGGCCTCAAGCCCGGCGAGATCTGCGGGATACTCGCCGACGACCTCGATGCGGAGCGCATGACCGTCACCGTCCGCGGAATCTGGCGGGAGAGCATCGGCGAGCCGAACTTCTTCGTCGCATATCCCGAGCCCTCCGTGATGCGGCTGCCGGCATGGCTCGGCGGCGCGCCGCGCTCCTGGGCCGCCTCGGCCGGATCCAGGCTGCTGCTCGAGAAGAACGGCCGCCGCCGCGACGTGGAGCACCTCAGAAGCGATACGAACGAGCTGTTGCGCATCGTGGGCGCCGGATGCACGCTCTACGGGCTCAGGCTCGCCCATGATGAAGAGGAGGATTGAGGAACATGCACTACGAAAGGGTCTCCCTCGCCCGCCGCGGCGGTTCCTGGAGGATGAGCTACCGTGCGGTCTACGATGCCGAGCACAAGGGCGATCGCAAGTGGGTCACGATCGGCGCCGCGGCGAGCCGCGCGGAAGCCGAGCACCTTGCGGCCGAATACCTCTACAACCTCCCCCGCGACCCGGAAGACGAGCGGCGGGCCGCCGCCATCGAGGCGACGGAGGGCCATATGCCCACGGTCGGCGAGCTCAGGCAGGACGACATCGACCATGCGCTCTCCGTCGGCGCCATCGAGAAGTCGACCTATACCGGCTACTGCCAGCACGTCAGGCGGCTGGGCGACCTGGGGGAGATCCCCGTGGACAGGGTCACCGCCCAGGACGTGCAGCTCTACATCGACTCGCTCGTCGAGGACGGGTACTGCTCCGAGACCGTGAACCTCATGCTCTGGACGGTCAGGGAAACCCTCGAGCTCGCCAGCTTCCGAATGCTCCGGACCCCGCTCGACCTGCGCAGGATCCGCGCGCCCAAACACGACCGCCCGCTTCCCCGGGCGCTCTCCGCCGAAGAGAAGAACGCGCTGCTCGCCGCCCTCCCATGCATCCACGGCCCGCTCGACGCGATAATCCGGCTCGCCCTGTTCGCAGGCCTCAGATGCGGCGAGATCTGCGCCCTGCGCTGGACGAACGTCGATTTCAAGCGCCGCATGGTGCGCATCACGAACGCCATCGGCGCGCTGCCCTCCTCCAACGGCTACCTCAAGGGGCCGAAGAGCCCGGCCGGCTTGAGGGCGCTGCCCATCGCGGACGGGCTCATGGAGGGGCTGGAGCGGCGGCGGGCGGAGCAGGAGGCCCGCTGCCGCGATGCCGGCGTCCCGTTCACGGACGAAATCTTCGTCGTCGGCGACATCGACGGCGCGTTCATGGTGCCGAAATATGCCAACCAGCTGTTCAGGACATTCGTGCGGACGTTCAACATCGGCGGCGGAAAGTGCGGCCTGCACCGCCTGCGGCACACCTTCGCCACCGAGCTCATCATGTCCGGGGTCAACCCTAAGACCGTGTCCAACTGGCTCGGGCACACGGACCCCTCCTTCACGCTTAAGATCTACGTGAGCTCCAGCCCGGAGAACCTGCGCGCGAGCGTCGATACCGTCAACGAGGTCATGGCGCTGCCGGAAGGATATGACGGGCAGGGCTCCGAGCTGCCGGCGCGCATCCGGGGCGACGAGAAGAAAGAGGAGGCGGAAGAGCCCGCGCCCGATCCCAAGGCGCCGCGGCCGGTGAAGATCATCTCATGGGAATCGCTCGCGTGCGGCTAGCCCGGGGATTCGCAGATGCACGGGCGCGTTTCCGCGCCCGTGCGTACATGCGTAAATAAGAAAATGCGCGAATGTGCGTATGCGCATGTACGCGTTTGGGTATATGTGCGAATATGAAACCGCACCGCGTCCGGCTTCCCGTGCGGGAAGGGCGCATTGCGCTCAGCGCGGCGCGGGCGGATAATCGGCAGGGCGCGGCATCCCGCCGCGCCACCATCCAAGGAGCGACCACCATGGGCCTTTTCAAATCGAAGCGCGACATCCCCGACGAGGAGATCTACCGCCCCGGGGACAGGTACTTCGACCCCGAGCTCATCAAGTCCAGCGACCTCATGAGGCGCTGGTCGGACCTCTACAACGCACATGAGGCCTCGACCCATGTAGTCGAGGAGGGCTACACCGCGGAGATCGCCGTAGTCGGCACGCTCTACGACACCTTCTACATGACGGGCGACATCGACGTGCCCGGCGCCGTCGAGATGTGCTTCACGCCCGAGCAGATCCGCGAGCACCCCGAATACGTCACGTACAACGCGTTCATCCCGCCCCACCAGCTCGGCTACACCATGGACGAGGTCGACACGTCGCGCACGCATTGCAGCGTCGTGAACTACGTGGCCGTGCCCGAGGGATATTCCGTCGCGCTCGGGCAGGACGGCCGGCTCCACCTCTACGACCCGCAGGACAACGTGTGCTGCGTCACGATGCCGAAGATGTTCCAGCCCTGGTTCGATATCGAGTCGCCCATGGGGCATATAGGCACCCAGGCGCGCCGCCGCTACCTCGTCAGCACCCGCAGCCCGTTCGAGGACGTCGGGCATGCCGCCCACCGCTTCGCCGAGCACGACGACCCCGAGACCGGGGAGCATTGGATCGACACCGACGCCCATGCCATGAGGGCGCCGTCCGTCGCCGAGGACGAGCCTGTGCAGGCGGAGGCGCCGTCGTGCGCCCGCGCGCTCCCGCGCAAGGGCTGATTCGCGCAGATGCCCAGATTCCTAACTGCGCAGATGCGCAGCTATAGATATATGCGCATGCGCATATATGCCGGTGTGCTGATGTGCGCACGCGCACGGCTCAGAAGTCCTCGGCCATCGCCCTCGCGACGTCGAGCAGGGTCCTCTGCTTGGCCGGGTTCATCATGTCGTAGTAGGTCCGCATCTTGCGCCAGCGCAGGGCCGACTCGTCCTTCTTCCTGCCGCCCGCCCTCGGGTCGCCGATCTCGGTGAAGGCCGTGACCATGTTCACGCCGTACTCGTTGAGCAGCGCTCGCAGGTCCCCCGGCGACACCCACAGGGTCCCGGCCTCGTACTTGTACACCGTCGTGGCCTTCTTGCCGATGACGGCGCCCGCCTCATCGCCCTTCAGCCCCGCATCGTAGCGGTAGCGCTTGAGCTGCGCCGCCAGCTCGGACTTCTCCGGAATCCTCGACCTCATCGAACGCATCACTTCCCTCCATGTCGAAACGCACGGGGCATTTCTACCCCGTGCTGGCAAGTATCGCACCGCGCGCCATCCACCCGTTCCTATACTGTTCCCGTCGGGGGTCGATACGGCCCCGATACTTTCGGTATCGGAATATGGAACGGAAGGCTTCCGACATGAACAGACAAGACGGCATACACCTGGACGCCCTCGCCGCGGCGCTCGCGGAAACCGGCGACACGGCTCTCGATATCGTCCGCGGCACGGGAATTCCGCTGCCCAAGATCCTGAGGCTGCTCGGGCTCTCCACGGCGTCGCGCGGCGCGCCCGCGCTCGACGGGCTCGAGATCGTCCAGCTCTGCCTCTACGCGGAGCTCCCGCTGTCCGCCGTCATGGATGCCGAGGAGGGGCAATGAGCTCAGTCATCGAGGACCTGGCGGCTCTGCCGAGATTCCTGACCGTCAAGGAGACGTGCGCCTTCCTGGGCGTCAGCGCGTCGACCGTCAAGAGGTTCGTCAAGTCGGGGGACCTCAGGCAATGGACCCCCGAGCGGGGGCACCGCAAGATAACGCGCGACTCCGTCGCCAGGCTCGTCGGGGTCGATCCCGCCGCCATCCCGAACAGGCGGAAATCGTCTGAATAGAAACTCAGACAATTGGTTATAATGCCACCGTCGATGGTCCGGCCTGCCGACTGCATCGACCTCACCACCTGACCTTCCGCCGACCCCGGCCACGCCACCTGACCCCAGCAGGCCCATATCCATACCTGCTCTACAGAAGGGGTCAGAAGAAATGGCAGCAGAAGACGAGGCGGTACAGCTCGCGTTCAGGACCGGCACGGCAGCCGTGCAGTCAGCCTCAGAAATCATCAAGTACCTGCTCGAGGGCCTGGCTCAGGCGCGGCGAGCCCGCGCGGCCGGCAACAGGAACGACCGCATACCGGCGAGATTCGCCCGCGCCCTCACGCACGGGGCCGCGAACGCGATCGACGGCCACGGCGAGAAGGGCATCGTCTCCGCCGAGACCGTGCGCGCCCAGAACCCGGACCAGTACCGCGAGGCCATGGTCTTCCCCGGGGCGGTCGCCGACAATCGCGAGGACATCCAGAAGCTCAAGCGCGAACTCATGAACCACGGAGTGAAGTTCTCCGTATTCGACACCGTCAACCCCATGGACGGAAGTCCCGCGGTCTCCATCGGCATCCAGGGCCGGGACATGGACATCATGACCCAGGCGCTCGTCAACATCGGCGTCGAGTCCTTCGGCATGGACCGCAAGGAGCTCGAGGAGTGCGCGCGCGGCATCGAGCGCGACGACCAGAACCGCTATCCCCGCGCCTTCAAGCGCAACGGCATCAACTGGGAGTTCGAGCGCACCGGCGACGGCCGCAACAGCTGGGTCGGGTCGGCCGGCGGCCACTCCCGAGAGCAGTATCGCGTGACCCTCGACCCGGACAACGAGAACAGGGCCTCCTTCGAATGCACCCGCAACGGCCGCCCCGTCGCCAGCGCCGAAGTCGATGCCACCCAGGGACCCGAGCTCTGGAAGACCGGCTCGGACGGCAGCAAGGAGTTCTACAACGAGATGAAGGCCGAGGGGGCCGCGTTCGCGGCCGCGCCCGGCATGGTGCTCGAGGCCGCCATCGACCGCGGCTGCTTCATCTCCGAGAACAAGAAGAAGATCGACCCGAAGCAGGCCGCGGCCGCCGAGAAAAACGCCGCACTGCTCAGCGAGGCCTTGGGAAACTCCCGGGCCGCCTCGCCTGAGTCCCCTGTCGGACAGACGAAGGCGGCCAAGAAGATCGCCGAGAGCAAGATGCAGCCCTCCATGCCCGCGCGCAACGAGGGGATGCACCGATGATCGACCTTGAGACCCTGGCCGCCTCCTGCGCGACGATGGCCGACGAGATCGTCGCACGCGGCAGCTCCGACACGTTCAGATACGACGCCGACGGCGTCCTCGAGTTCGGCGACAACCCTGAATACTATTCGCCGCTCTCGTCGGCCGTCACCCGCAGCGCGTTCCCCGAGACGGCCCGCGAGTACGGCTACACGAGGGAATACCTCGAGCAGGCTGAGCGCCGCCTGCTCGCCTGCGTCATCGGGTACTGCGCGCTCGACGGCGAGCTCGCGTCCATCCGCGACGGCGGCGAGGACCGCGACGGCTTCCGCGTCAACCCGCTCGACGTCCATGAGGTCCTGCTGTGCGCCCGCACCGCCCCGTCCGACCCGCGCGGATGCGCGGCGCTCGCGGGCGCCATCAAGGGCAACAGGTACGTGGACGGCGAGGAAAGCTACCTCGACCGCGCGATGGCCCACATGGACTACAACTACGCCAAGCTCGCGGGATCGCGCTGGTCCTACCCCATCGCCGAGCTCGACGGGTTCCTCGCCATGTTCCCGCCCGCCCGCTCCGAGCAGGGGCCCATCGCGGACCGCGTGCTCGACAGCGCCTCGATGCGGCTCAAGACGTTCTTCGCCCTGTCGATGCCCATGGCCGACGCCGCGACCGGGTTGCCCGGCGACGAGGCCGAGGGCGGCAAGCACTACCACCGCGCCGCGGCGCCCGACGATGGCGGCCGCGCCGCGGAAGAGGAGTAGGCCAATGCGCACCCTCAGGGGATTCCTTTATCTTATCCTCGGCGGCACGCTGTGCGGCTGGATGTTCAACCGCATCGCCGCCTGGTTCATCGACAACCCGCTCACCGTCGGCTCCAACCACACCGTCGCCGAGTGGGCCGTGATCCTGCAGGACCCGTTCTACCTCGACTCCCGCACGATGCCGTTCTTCTTCCTGGCCTTCGGCGCGCTCGCGCTGGTGGCCATGACCAAATACGACTGGACCGGCGAGCGCGAGGAGCAGAAGAAGCTGCGCGGCGAGGAGTACGGCAACCAGCGCTGGGCGCGCGACGACGAGATGCAGCAGTTCGCGCACACCTCGACCGTGAAGCGCGTGCCCATCCGCATCCCGCAGCGCACCCGCGACGCGCTGCGCTTCGCCCGCAACAACCCGAAGGACTTCGTCAAGGCCAAGCTCGGCATGACGAACAAGGTGGCCAACCCCAAGCCCGACTACGTCGAGAAGATCGAGGACGACAACATCATCCTGTCCGAGCGCGCCGAGCTCCAGATGTCCAAGATCCCGGACCCGGCGCTCGAGCGCAACAAGCACGTCTACGTGCTCGGCGGCTCCGGCTCGGGCAAGACCTTCAACTTCGTCGGCCCCAACCTGCTCCAGCTCAACGGCTCGATCGTGACGACCGACCCCAAGGGCGACACGCTCAAGCAGTACGGCAACTTCTTCCTGCGCCACGGCTACAAGCTCAAGGTCGTCAACACCAAGCCCGACCAGATCAACCAGTCGATGCACTACAACCCGCTGCTCTACCTCCAGGACTCCACCTCGATCATGCAGATCGTCAACCTGCTGGTGGAGAACACGTCGGGCAACGCCGAGGCCGAGAAGGAGGACTTCTTCGTGAAGGCCGAGAGGCAGCTGTACATGGCGCTCATGGGATACCTCTTCTACTTCTACGCCGACCAGCCGCAGTACCAGACGTTCCCGCAGATGCTCGACCTGCTCCAGCTCGCCGGCAAGGACAACCCCAGCCAGACCAAGACACCGCTTGACATCATCATGCTCGGCACGACCGCCGAGGACGGCTTCCAGGGCTTCGAGGAGTGGATCGTCGCCAACCACGGCGGCGACGAGGCCGCGGCGCAGGCCTCCGAGGAGTATTTCGTCATCAAGCAGTACAAGGGCTTCAAGTCGACCTCCGGCTCGCCGGAGACCGAGGCGTCGGTCATCGCGTCGTGCAACGTCCGCCTGGCGCCGTTCGCCGTCTCGGCGGTCCGCGAGTTCTTCAGCGAGGACGAGCTGGAGCTGGAGGCGATCGGCCAGGAGCCCACGGCGTTCTTCCTGGTCATGTCCGACACCGACAAGACGTTCAACTTCATCCTGGCGATGCTGCTCTACCAGCTGTTCGACGTCAACACGGCCATCGCCGACAAGAACCCCGGCTCGCACTGCAAGATCCCCGTGAACTGCATCCTCGACGAGCTCGCCAACATCGGCCGCATCCCCGACCTCGACGTCAAGATCGCGACCCTGCGCTCGCGCTGGATCTACATCACGGCCATCCTGCAATCGGTCACGCAGCTCAAGAAGATGTACAAGGACAACGCCGACATCATCGAGGGCAACTGCGACACGACGCTGTTCCTCGGGCGCTGCGACCTCGAGACCAACAAGAAGATCTCCGAGCGCCTGGGCAAGTTCACCGCCACGGTCCGCAACCGCAGCGAGTCGCACGGCCGCCAGGGCAGCTGGTCTGAGAGCGAGAACAAGATCGGCAAGGAGCTCATGTCCGCGGCCGACCTCGGCAACAACCCCGAGAAGTTCAGCGGCGACGACTGCATCGTGTTCATCAAGAACGCCTTCCCGTTCCTCGACAAGAAGTACAGGACGATCGACCACCCGCGCTACCACGAGCTGCGCGAGGTCGGCGAGTTCAACCTGGACGACTGGAACTGGGACCGCAAGTGCGAGCGCGAGCGCGCTCACCGCGCCGAGGTCGAGGAGATGCGCTGGCGCATCGAGGAGGCCCGCGCGTTCTTCGACCCCGAGTTCTTCATGTAGGAGACCCCCGGCGGGGGAGACCCCGGCGGTCGACATATCTCACCCGCCGCGGCGGGTCAACAGGGCGCCAACGCCATACGGGCGGCGCCGCGACAACAGAAGGGAAAACCCCGACATGGCTTTCTTCAACCAGCTCCTGAACTACCTCTGGCAGATCCTCACCTTCGTCGGCGGAATCACCGCCGCCGTGGGCGTCTTCCGCTGGGTCTCCGGCGGCAAGGCCCACGACGCGCAGGCCCAGGAGGGCGCGGTCTGGGTCATCGCCCTCGGCGGCGCAATGGCCGCAATCGGCCTGGTCGGAGGCAGCTACCTCACCTTCCCCACGATGTAGGGACGACGGAGGGAACTCCATATGACTGCTCTAACGGGAAATTTCAGGCGCGCGGCGGGGCCCTCTGCCCCCCTGCGCGCCGCGCTCGCGGCCGCGCTGGCGCTCGCGCTCGTCGCGCCGGCCCTGGCCGCGCTGGCCTCGCCCACTCCGGCGCTGGCCGTGGAGACCTCGAAGGAGAACTTCGAGAAGAAATACAAGGACGACTACCACCAGGCGATCAAGGACCGCAAGGAAGACTCAAGCAACTCCACGAACACGATGTGGACCGACGACGACCTCATGATGGGCGCCTGCGGGGAGTACCCGGGCTTCGATGTCTTAAACGCAGGTCCCTGGGTCTCCTATTTCGTCTACAGCTCCGCCGAGGGCATCGCGAGCTTCTGCGTCGACTGCGGCGAGGCGATGCTTCAGTGCATCTCGTCGTCGGGACTGCTCAAGCTCGACTTCACCGGCGAGGGTTCCGATTTCGCCAAGATGTACTCGGCGGCCGCGGACGTCTCGGTCAAGGTGATCCAGCCGATATGCGTGGGCTTTTTGGGCCTCGCGTGCGTGTGGGCCCTGCTCGAGTTCTCCAAGGAGGTCTCGACCAACCGCGGCGACCACTTCTCGATGGCCGGCAACTACGTCTGGATCATCGTCAAGTTCTCGCTGGTCATGGTCCTCATCAGCCATACCGTGCAGCTGTGCGGAGGCGTGTACGAGGTCTTCCTGTGGGTCGCCAACAAGGTCTCCGACACTCTGGCGGCCGGACAGATCAGCGGCGTCGGCTTCAACTCCTTCATGCTCTCCATGATGGAGATCAGGTACAGCCAGTTCGCATGGTCGGTCGGCTACGCGCTCGTGTCGCTGGTCATCCTCGTCTCGACCGGCCTGTGCCTGATCAAGGTCCTCACGCTCACCATCACCCGCATGTTCGAGATCTACCTGATGACGGCCTTCGCCGGCTTCCCGCTCGTGATGCTCACGACGCGCGAGACCAGGCCGTCCGGCATCGGGTACTTCAAGAAGTTCGCCGGCGTGTGCCTCCAGGCGGCGATCCTCATAACGATCATCGCCTTCGCCGGGATCTGCTTCTCGGCAGCCGGGTCGCTTCTGGCGACCAAGCCGAACCCCGGCATCGACGACGCGGTCTGGACCATCATCTCGCTGCTCGCGTCCATGGCCGGATGCTTCGGCTTCTCGGCGCTGTGCGGGCAATCCAAGCAAATAGCGGACACGATCATGGGGGCGATGGGCTGATGGTAGAGATCATCCTGCGCAAGGACATCCAGGACTACGAGGCAAGGCCGCTGTTCGGCTTCACGTACCGCCAGGTCGCAACCGGCGCCGCCATCGCGATCGCCGCCGCCGGCATGGGCCTCGGGATCTCGTCTTTCACCGAGATCAACACGATGTGGCTGATGCTGATCATGACCGTGTGCGGCGCAATCGGGCTCGTCGGCCTCGGGCGCATCCACGACCTCAAGTTCGAGCAGTGGTTCGCCATCTGGAAGGCCGACCGCGACTGGCCGACGGTCGCCCTGTTCGCCGCCCCGACGCTCTCGCCCCACGGCGACCGCGCCGCCGCCAAGGCGAAAGGCGGCAAGAAGCCCAAGAAGGAGACCAGAGCGGAGAAGGCGGCGGCGATGGAGGCCGACGCCGAGGCCGAGGCATAGAGATAACGGAGAAATTAACATGATCTGCCCCAACTGCAACTGCGAGCTCGTGGACGGCACCGCGGTGTGCCCCTACTGCGGCACGCCCATGGCGGCCGCCTCGCCGTCCGCCGACGCCAACGCGACCATGCCCCCCATCCAGCAGACGCCCGCCGCGCCCGCACCGGCTTACCGCGCCGAGGACGTCCCCGTGCCTGCGACTGCGCCAGAGGCCCCGCAGCCCGCCGCGCACGACTACGGCGCGCAGGCCGCATACGGACGCGGGGAGGGCGCCGCGACGCCTGCCGCCGCCCAGCGCGACCCCTACGATGACTACTACCGCCAGGCCCCGGCGCCTTCTAGCGCGCCGGCATACCGCGAGCCCGCACCCCAGCCGGCCCGCGACCCCTACGATGACTACCACCGCTCCACCCCGAGCCGCGGCGGGCAGGAACCTGCCGCCCGCGACCCGTATGGGGACTACGCCGTATCCGGCGGACGCGGCACCTACGGGGAACATGCCCCGGTCGCCGCAGCCCGCGACCCGTACGAGGACTATTACCGCCAGTCCCCGGCATCCCCGAGCACGCCGGCGTACCGCGAGTCCGCGCCCCAGCCGGAGCGCGACCCATACGATGACTACCGTGACGCGCCCCGCGCAGAGGATACGGACGGGCACGGGCGCCATGGGCGGCGCGAGGAGAGCCGCGACGACGTCCGCGCCGAGGGCCGCGACGCACGCCGCCAGCAGAAGCTCAACGCGAAGGCCGCGAAGGCCCGCAAGCGCCGCGAGCGCGCCGCGGAGAAGGCCGGAAAGAAGAAGGGCATGAAGCGCCTGCTGCCGACCGAGGACTACCCCGGCACGCTCGTGCTGCGCGCCGACAAGTGCACACAGGACGCGCTCGGCTACGAGCTTCTGTGCGAGGACGGCACCATCAAGCTCCAGCAGGGCGTCTACAGCCGCGTCGTGGAGTTCCAGGACGCCAGCTTCCAGGCGGCGCGCGAGTCCGAGCAGCGCGAGATCTACGAGAACTGGTCGGAACTGCTCAACACGTTCGACAACACCGTGCACCTCCAGGTCAAGATCCTGTGCCGCGTCATCGACCGCGACGCCTTCCGCGAGGACGCCTTCCTGCCGCCCGTCGAGGGCGACTACGCCGGCAACCGCTTCCGCCGCGACATCAACCAGATCATCGAGAGCAAGGTCGCCGAGACCCAGCAGAACGTCGAGAGGCGCCGACTGTTCATCGTGACCGTCGAGGCGCCGACCCGCGAGCAGGCGTCCCCGCAGCTCGCCCGCGCGACCGAGCAGGTCATGCGCTCGCTCAAGAACATGGGGATCTCCTCGGAGGAGGTCCGCGGAAACGAGCTGCTGCGCATCATCGACTCGATCACCAACCCGCACGACCCGCGCGGCTTCGTCTCTTTCGACGACCTGAAGGTCACCGACGAGCACGGCACGAGCGCCATCCAGCTCGGCTACACCACCAAGGACCTCGTCGCGCCCGCCGACCTCACCAAGATCGACGACACCCATATCTCATGGAACGGATTCGTCGGCCAGGCGCTCTACCTCCAGAAGTGGGCGGGGTCGGTCCGCTCCGACATGGTCTCCAGCCTGGCGGAGCTCCCCATCAACCAGGTGATCACGCTCGACATGACGAGCTGGGAGCAGTCGCGCGCCATCGAGACCATAGAGTCGATGAACACCGACCTGAAGGTGCAGAAGTCCGACTACGTGCTCAAGCACTCCCAGACCATGTACATCACCGACGAGATGCTGCCCACCAACCTCCAGGACGCCATGGAGAACGCCCGCGACCTGCGCGACGACCTCGTGAGCCGCGACCAGAAGATGTGGTCGCTCACCTGCACCACGATGACCTGGGCGGACTCGCTCGAGGACTGCGACGAGAACTCCGGCGCCATCCAGGACGTGTTCCGCCGCTTCACCTGCCGCGCCGTGCCGCTCGTGAAGCTCCAGCGACAGGGCTTCGCCGCGATGCTGCCCACGGGCCGCTGCGACATCCCCTACGTGCGAAACCTCACGACCGCGCCGCTCGCGGCGCTCGTGCCGTTCACGTCGGTCGAGCTCATGGAGCGCGGCGGCATGTGGATGGGGCAGAACCAGACGTCCAAGAACTTCATCTTCTACAACCGCCGCGACGCCGTCGCCCCCAACGGCTTCATCCTGGGCAAGCCCGGCCGCGGCAAGTCGGTGACGGCCAAGAACACGATCCTGTGGACGCTTCTCACCGACCCCACCGCGGAGGTCATCGTGCTCGACCCCGAGCGCGAGTACATCAACGTCGCGCGCGAGATGGACGGCGAGGTCGTCCAGATCTCCGGCGACTCGCACACCTACATCAACCCGTTCGACCTCGAGCTCGTGGAGGGCGAACAGCCTCTCGCCATGAAGGTCGACGCGATCATGTCGATGGTCGAGATGATGGCCAAGAACCTCTCGCCGATGCAGAAGACCCTCGTGGACCGCTGCGTCTCGCGCATCTACGACCGCTACTTCGCCACCCACGACCAGCGCGACATCCCCACGCTGATCGACTTCTACAACATGCTCAACCAGCAGCCCGAGCCCGAGGGACGCATGCTCGCCGTCACCATCGAGCGCTACGTCACCGGTCAGGCCTCGCTGTTCAACCACCCGACCAACGTGAACACGCACAAGCGCTTCGTCGTCTACGACATCCGCGACTGCGCCGACAACATGAAGGGCCTGGCGCTGCTGATCCTGCTCGACCAGACGTGGAACCGCATCGTGCGCAACCGCGAGCGCCACGTCCGCACGTGGGTGTTCATCGACGAGATGCAGCTGCTCTTCGAGAACGACTACGCAATCTCGTACTTCGACCAGCTCTGGACCCGCTCGCGCAAGTACGGCGCGATCCCGACCGGCATCACGCAGAACATCGAGCGCATCATCAACAACGAGAAGAGCCGACTCATGCTGGCGAACTCCGACTTCCTGGTGCTTCTCGGCCAGTCCGCCTCGGACGCCGCGGCGCTGGGCGAGGTCATCAAGCTCTCCGAGCGCCAGGTCGCGATGATGCGCAACGCCGGCCCCGGCGAGGGCCTGCTGGTCGCGGGCGGCAAGATCATCCCGTTCGAGAACCGCATCCCGACCGACTCGGCCATCTACCGCATGGTCACCACCAAGCTCGACGACCTGATCCAGTACTCCAACGAGGACGGGCGCGTCGATGCCGCCCGCCGCGGGTAGCGTGAGCCATGGCAGACGAGAAGCCCACCGTAACCGACAAGGCGAGCCCGCTCGAGATGGAGAAGGCCAGGCACTCCTCCCTCGAGTACGCCGTGCAGCACGACGGCCCCGCGTACAAGCAGAAGGCCGTCGCGCCCTACAGGGAATCGGCCCTCCCCGAGCTCACGCGCGGGGAGGCCGCCAGGTCCGTGTTCAAGGACCGCGTCAGCGAGTCCGTCGGCAACGCCCTCGGCGCGGCGAAGGGCGCGGCCGAGGGAGCGGCGAAGGGGGCAGCCAAGGGAGCCGCGAAGGGCGCCCTGCACAGCCCCCGCGCGGCGCTGGAGGTGAGCGCGGCCATCGGCCTTTCCGACGGCAACGCCCAGATCGCCGACGAGGGGGCGCGCGCCGCCGACACCGTCGCCAACGCGGCGATGACCCAGGCGGACCCGCGCAACCTCTACCGCGAGGGAAAGGCCGTCGTCGACAGGCTGCCGGCGGGACGGGCCCGCAGGCGCATGGCCCGCTGGGACGCGAAATCGAAGAAGGCCCTCGCCAAGCAGGACAAGGTCCTCAACCAGCTGGAGCACAAGAGGAAGCGCGCCGACACCATGCGCCGCGCCGGCATGTCCGACAAGTCGCTGCTCGGGCGCTGGATCAACCTGAGGCAGAAGCGGCTCGAGAACAAGGCGGGGCGGCTCGGCGCCAAGGCCGGACGGCTCGCCGGGACCGACACCTCCGGCATCCGCGGCAAGATCATGCAGCTGCGCCGCACCAAGGCGGCCGCCACGAACACCGTCCTCGGATGGCGCGGCCTGGCCGCCGCGGGCGCCGCCGCGGGCGGCACCGCCATCGTCTGCCTAGTCGGGATGTCGCTGCTCAGCGCGGTCATCGGCGGCGCCGCCGCTTCGTCTTCCGGCGGCAGCGCCGAGGGCTACCTGGCCCAGGCGCAGCGATACGTCGACGATGACTCTATCGGGTACTCGCAGTCCACGCGTTGCCACAACCCCAACATGGACTGCTCGTCGTTCGTCTACTACTGCCTCGTCGATTCGGGCTACTGCACGACCGAGCAGCTGGGTACGTACCCGTTCACCACCTCCACCATGGCAGAACCTCTGCTCAAGGCGGGCTTCGAGAAGGTCGAGTGGGACGGGAAGATGGACTCCCTGCAACGCGGCGACATCCTCATCAACACCGAGCAGCACACGGAGATCTATGCCGGCGACGGCAAGGACTACGGCGCGCACGAAGACCTCGACGGCGCCGACGGCGACTCGTCGGGAGACGAGGTGTCGCTGGGGTCTTACTGGAACGACGCCTGGGACACGATCCTGCGTCCGACCGGAGGGGCGGGCGTCACCATCCCCGAGCAGTACGGCAATGGCGGGTACTCCGTCACCTTCTACACCCCGCGCGGCTGCTACATAGACGGCCGTGACACCGCGTGGGCGGCAGGGACGTCGCAGGCGGCGGTCCACTCCAAGTGGTCGCTCGCCGGGGCGAAGTACAACGACGATATCGCGACCTACAACGGCCGCTACCTGATCGCCTGCACGACGACGTACGGGCGCGTCGGCGACAAGGTCGACTTCACGCTGTCGGACGGCACCGTGATCAAGTGCGTCATCGCCGACGCGAAGAACCCCAACGACCAGGGATGCAACAAGTGGGGGCACTCGAACGGCCAGAACGTCATCGAGTTCGAGGTTGAGAGGTCGCGCTTCTACAGGAGCGGCAACCCCGGCAGCTCGAGCTGGAAGGCCGAATGGGGCGGCAAGCGCGTCTGCTCGTCCGTCAACAGCGGCAGCATCCTCTAGCCCATCGAATGAATGAAAGGGAAAACGAACATGAACATGACCGACAGGTTCAACCCGGCCAACGAGAACGACCCCAAGAGGAAGCTGGCCTACGGCCTGATCGCGCTGGCGTGCGTGATCGCGCTGGGCCTCGGCCTCGATGCGGCCTCGTGCTCCCGCGCGGGCGGCGCGGGCGACAAGGGCCGCGAGCAGGACGTCGCCGAGGCGGTCGATGGCGGCAGCGCCGCCGGGGGCGACGAGCAGGACGGGAAGGAGGCGGGCGACGAGAAGAAAGTCGAGGCGTCGCCGGACCCGTCCGAGACCTCCGGCGTTCGGTTCGAGGGCTTCGACAAGCTCTCGGGCATGACCGCGACCAAGCGCGAGAGCTTCTGCGACGCCGTGGCCTCGACCATGCGCGCCAACGGCTACGGGCTCGATGAGATCACGGTCTCGATCAAGAAGAAGCCCCAGGCCACCGATAACGGCACCGTCGTGTTCATGCGCGTGAAGGGCACCGGCGACTGCTACTCGGCGCATTACGCCGACGGCACCTGGACCGTCTTCCCCCTGCTCGAGCGCGTGGACGGCGTGAACGACGACCTCGCGCAGGACCAGATCGACTCGCGCGCCGACGCGGCGGCCGACGCCGACGCCACCGAGCAGAGCGCCGCAGCGCCCAAGAAGAGCTTCGCCATCACCGACACCGGGCAGGCCGCCAAGTATATCGGCGACTCCTGCGCCGGCGCGCTCATGGACGCATGGCGCGCGTTCGCCGCGGAGAAGGAGGGCGGCGCCGATGCCGATTCCGCGCTGTTCTCCCGCGACCATGTGACGCACAACGACGACGGCACGATCACGTTCACCGTCTGGATGCCCTCGAGCCAGAAGGCCTACCGAGGCGTGGCCGACATGGCCGCCGGCTCGGTCTCCTTCTCCGAGTAGGGGGGCGGCATGCCTACACTCATCATCGCCGAGAAGCCGTCCGTCGCGCGCGGCATCGCCGACGCCGTCGGCGCCCACGAGCGCCGGGACGGCTATATCGAGGGCGGCGGCTACCTCATCAGCTGGTGCCGCGGCCACATCATCGACCTCGACTTCCCCCAGAACTACCCGCAGTGGTCCGGCCACTGGTCCCTGTCGCAGCTGCCCATGATCCCGGAGCGGTGGAGGTGGAGCGTCACCGCGCCCGAGCAGTACAGGGTCCTCAAGGGCCTGATGGACCGCGCCGACGTGGACCTGGTCGTGAACGCCTGCGACGCCGACCGAGAAGGCGAGGGCATCTTCCGGCGCGTCTGGACCCATTCCGGCTGCCAGAAGCCCGTCAGGCGCTTCTGGTCCACCTCGCTCGTGCCCGAGCAGGTGCGGGCTGACCTCGCCTGCGCCAAGCCCCTCTCCGACTACGACGGCCTCGCCGACGCCGCCGAGGGCAGGGCCAAGGCGGACTGGCTCGTGGGCCTCAACGCCTCGCGCGCCCTGTCGTGCCTCTACGACGGCTCGCGCCTGTCCGCCGGCCGCGTCCAGACCCCGACGCTCGCGCTCGTCGTCGAGCGGACCCGCGCGATCCGCGACTTCAAATCGGTCCCCTTCTTCCAGGTCGAGTGCTCGGTCGGGAGGACGGAACGCGTGCGCCTCGCCGGCGAGAAGCTGAAGTGCCGCCAGGAGGCCGAGCGACGCGCCCGGGCGGCCGTCGGGTCGCAGTGCGCGATCTTGAAGGTGGAGCGCAGGCAGGAGAGGTGCCGCGCGCCCAAGCTCTACGACCTCACCGGGCTGCAACGCGACGCATCGACGCGCGCGGGCCTCACCGCGGAGGACACGCTGAACGCGCTGCAATCGCTGTACGAGAAGAAGCTGGCGACCTACCCCAGGACCGAGAGCCGCTATATCGGCGAGTCCGACATCCCCGAGACGGCCCGCGTGCTGACGGCCATCGCGGTGCCGGAGATCGTCGGCAAGGCCGCGGCGGCCGGGTTCGACGCGGCCCGCTCGGACGTCTCCCGCGTGGCCGACGACTCGAAGGTCCACGGCCATGGCGCGATCCTGCCCACGGCGCTGCTCGGCGCCAAGGAGATGGCGGCGCTCGGGCGCCGAGCGCGCCGTGGCCATCCTCATCTGCTGCCGCCTCATGGCCGCCACCATGGACCCCGCGACGAAGCTCAAGGCCAAGGTCGAGGCCGAGATCTGCGGCGACGCCTACACGGCCTCGGGCAGCACCGTCACGGACGCGTCCTGGATCGCCGTGGACGAGGCGTGCCGCACCGCGCTGGCCGACGGCGGCAAGGCCCCCGACGACGAGGACGAGGCGCAGGCCATCCCCGCCGACATCGAGCAGGGCGACTCGTTCACCGTGGGCGAGGGCGACGTGCGCGTGAAGGACGGCAAGACGACCCCGCCGAAGCCCTACACCGACGCTACGCTCCTGTCGGCCATGGAGCACGCCGGGCGGTCCATCGAGGACCGCGAGCTGAAGGCGGCCATCGAGGACGACTCGATGCACTCCGGCGGCCTGGGGACGCCGGCCACCCGCGCCAGCATGATCGAGAAGCTGATCAAGGCTAAGTACATCCGCCGCCGAGGCAAGACGCTCTCGGCCACCGAGCGCGGCGAGACGCTGATCGACATCGTGTGCGACTCGCTCAAGACCCCCGAGCTCACCGCGAAGTGGGAGCTCTCCCTGTCGCACGTCGAGCGGGGAGAGGGGTCGCTGCCCGACTTCCTCTCCGGCATCGAGGGCTACACCGCCGCAGTCGTGTCCGACCTCGAGGGCGGCTTCGACCCCGCACAGGCCGCGGCCGTCTCCGGCCGCGAGGAGCTGTGCCGGTGCCCGGCCTGCGGAGCGCCGATCGTGCTGTCGCGCAGCGGAAAGCAGTGGCAGTGCTCGTCTTCGAAGTGGGCCGGCAAGGAGGAGGGCTGGCGGCTGCTCCAGGGCTGCGGCGTGAAGCTCAACATCGTCCAGAACGGCAAGAAGCTCACCAAGTCCCAGGCCAAGGCGATCCTGTCGGGAAAGACGGTCCACCTGACCGGCCTGGCGAAGAAGGACGGCAGCGGCACGTTCGACACCGACGCGAAGCTCGGCGAGGCGCCCTACACCGGGTTCGTCGAGTTCTGCCGGGGCGAGAGGCCGGGCGGCGGCACCGGCGGCGCGGGCCGCTCGGGCACGCGCCGCGCTCGCGGGAAGCGATAGGCCATGGCCGCCGTCACGCGCGACGGGGACGGCTGCGTACCCCTCGCCGAGCTCGACATCAACCCGGCGCTGCGCGCGACCTGCCAGCGCCGGCTCGCCGCGGCGCTCGAGGGGCGCGCCATGACCGCCAGGAAGCTCGCGGAGTTCTCCGGCGTGTCCGAGGCGGTCATCTCGAGGACGCTGCACGGACAGCGCACGCCCACGCTCGACGCGATCGTGCGCCTCTCGCTCACGCTCAACGTATCGGCCGACTACCTTCTCGGCCTCAAGGCGTCCCCCCAGGGCGATTACCGGAACGGCCCCCAGGGAGACGGCGGGGCGTAGGGCGAGCGGAGTCCGCTTCCCGTTCGGAAAGTCCCGGCGGTCACCGGTGTAGACCGGCAATCGGCTGGGTAACATATCTCAGATTACGGGCGCCGTGCCGGGGTCTCCCGGCCGGCGCCAAGGACATGGAAAGGATGATGCCGAGATGAAGCATACAGGAAGCGGCAGCCATACCGCCCGCGCGAAGCTCGGGCGCCTCGGCGTGGGCGCCCTGTCCATCGTCTTCGCCCTGAGTCAGGTGCTCGGACTGCTCGGTACCGCCGTGCCGTCCGCTTGGGCGGAGGCGGCAGAGCCCGAGACCGTGACCGTGACGCTCGCCGCCGGCGAGCACGGCAGCCTCGCCATCGCAGGCGAGGACGCCGAGAGCGACACGGTCACGGTCGACAAGGGCTCGAACGTGACCGTCGAGGTCACGCCCGACGACGGCTGGTTCGCCGACTCGCTCACGGCCTTCGCCGGCGACGGGTCCGAGGCCGCAAAGCTCGAAGTCGAGGACGGCCGCGCCACCTTCAAGGCGGAGACGGACACCACCGTGACGTGCGCCTTCTACGAAAACGGCTCCAACGGATCGGCCGCCCTCGAAGCCGTCGCCACCGATGCCTCGGCCAAGCAGGCCAAGCAGGCCTCGGACAAGGCCTACATCAAGGCCAACCTCGACGAATCGCTCTCGGACCTCGACAAGTTCGAGCGCCGCGACGTGCTGACCGTCACCACCACCACGGTCGACTCCGGAAAGGTCGCCTCGCCCACGCTCGACGGCCTGTGGGCCGATACGGACGGCGACGGCATGGGCGACTACAGCGACGCGTTGAAGTCCAACGCCGTGAGCCATGCCGTGCTCTACGACCTCGACGACTCGTCCGACTACCTCGTTGGCCGCGCCGGCTCCGACATCTCGGGCGCGACGCTGGCCGACTGGGGCGCATCGGAGAACAACGCCGACGCCGCCATGCGCCGCGGCCTCAAGTTCGACGCGGCCACCGGGCTCGTCTACGTGCCGAAGAAGTACACGGTCAAGAACAAGGCCGGCGAGTACAAGGTCGCGTCCTCCCGCATCCAGCTCCTCTACGCCACGCCCGACAAGGGCGCGGCGAACACCTTCCCCGTGAGGGTCGAGGCGGAGAACGTCGACGGCCGCGCGGCCAAGTCCGGAACCGCCTCGGTCGACGTCTCGTCCCCCGACACCCAGATCGAGCTCGCCCGCGACAAGGCCGCCCGCAAGTCGATCTCCGACGCCACGATCGAGTCCGTCACCGTCAACGGCATCGAGTACACGCGCGACCTCGACATGTGGACCTATGACAAGGACACCGGCACGCTCGACATCCTCATCGCCGCCGCCGGCGTGCGCAGCGTCGACATCAAGCTCGCCAACGACGCCGAGAAGAACGTCGGCTCCTGGCTCGCGTCGCTCGCCACCGAGGCCTTCGCCGGCAACGTGTGGAACATCGGAACCTGGGAGTTCCAGTCCGCGCCCTGGGCCGGCATGTCCTTCCACACCGCCGGCCACAACAGGTACACCGGCACCACCACCGGCGCCACCCTGCCGGCGGTCGAGAACCCGTCCGGCGGACGCTACGAGGCCAAGACGATCTACCAGGCGCTCGGCACGCAGAACGTCGACGTCTCGGCCCTCCAGTCCGGAGCCTGGTCGATCGAGCGCACCTGCACGATCGCCGCGCAGACGGTCTCCGGCGTCACCATCCCCAGCGCGACACGCGTGGACCTCACCTGCGGGCATGTCGGCGTGAACCCCTCCGGCCAGCTCGACCCCTCCTACAACCAGGCCGTCCACACCGATGACGACTACGGCCAGACCGTGCGCATCGCCGCCGTCAACGGCAACGAGGCGATCATCGGCGTGACCGTCCCGACCACCTTCACGCAGGCCGGAGCCGGCTTCTTCAAGATCAAGTGGAAGCTGAACAAGGTCCGCTACACCTTCTCCAAGTGCTCGGCCAACGTCTCCATCACCGACGGTAACTCCGAGTACTCCGTCGAGGGCGCCGAGTACGATATCTACCGCTCCTCCGACAACGCGCTCGTGTCGCATATCGTCACCGACGCTGCGGGCAACGCCGCCCTCGACCTCGAGCCCAACCAGGCCTATTACGCCGTCGAGACCAAGGCGCCCGCCGGCTACACGCTCCACGAGGGCCATATCGGCTTCAGGACCGGCAACTCCGCCGGAACCGAGCAGCTGAAGGACGACCCGGGCGCCGTTAGGCTGACAATTAACAAAAAGGATTCCGCCACTCTTGGCAATGCTCAGAACGGCTCTACTCTCGAAGGCGCCGAGTATAAGGTCACGTCTCTATCCACTCCCGGTTGGGAGCAGACGGGTAAAACCAATAGCAAAGGCGTTTTGACAATTCACGATGTGCCTCTCGGCAAGATCCGCGTTGAAGAAATCAAGGCACCTAACGGCTATAAACTTGACTCCACGGCCCATGAATATGAAGTAAAAGCTGGGTCCTATACCGTGATTCCGTCCGGCGAAATCGATCTTGAGCCTGAGGACGACTTCAAGGAAAACCCCGTCTCGTTCGATATCGAGATCGCCAAGACCAAGGGCGGCGAGGACGACAGCTGGGAGTTCGACGACGGCAAGGGAAACGCCGCCGCGGGCGTCCAGTTCCAGATCGTCTCGAACACCACCGAGGAGGTCGTCGGGACCCTGACGACCAACGATGCCGGCTTCGCCTCCACCAAGGACGCGGCAACCTGCGACGAGGCCTCCACCTCCGATGCCAAGACCGACGACCCGTCGCGCCCGTGGTTCGGCTCCGGCAAGCGCAACGCCGGCATCACCGGCGCCGTGCCCTACGACGCGGCCGGCTACACGATCCGCGAGGTCGATTCCACGGTGCCCGAGGGCTTCGACCATGTGGACGACTGGATGATCTCGGCCGACGAGCTGGTGGACGGCACCACGAAGTACTACTCCGTCATCGACAAGACGCTCAACAGCCGCATCCAGATCGTCAAGACCGATGCCGAGACCGGCAACACCGTGCCTCTTTCCGGCTTCAAGTTCCAGGTGCTCGACTCGGACGGCAACACCATGAGCTTCGCCGACCCCTACGACGCCAACGGCACCGTCGACACCTTCACGACCGACGGCGCCGGGCAGGTCACGATCCCGCAGCGCCTCAAGTCCGGCAAGTACTCCATCAGGGAAATCTCCGCCGTGGCGCCCTATACCGTCAACGGCGAGGCCGTCGGCTTCGAGGTCCCCAAGGACTACAAGAAGGCCTCCCCCGTGACCGTCATCAAGGTCGCAGACGAGCAGGCGAAGGGCAAGGCCACCATCACGAAGACCTGCTCGCATGACGGCCTGACGCTCGCCGGCGCCGAGTACGACGTCGTGGCGCAGCAGGATATCGTATCCCCCGACGGCACCGCGCGCGCCGCGGCCGGCGACGTCGTCGACCACGTGAAGACCGGCAGCGACGGCAAGGCGACCACCAAGGGACTCTACCTCGGCGCCGGATCGGCGACCTACGCCTTCGTCGAGACCAAGGCCCCCTCGGGCCACGTCCTCGACGAGACGCCCACCCCGTTCACCCTCTCCTATAAGGACGGCGCCACCGCCGAGGTGAAGGCCGTATCCGACCAGTCCGACCCCGCGACCAAGATCGATGTGACAAAGACCGTCAAGGGCGGCGACACCCCGCTTCCCGGAGCGAAGTTCCAGGTCTGGAACGCCGACGACGAGATCTCGATCGGCAGCGCCGCCGGCAACCTCGCCGTGCGCGCCGAGGCCGGAAGCGAGGTCTCCATCAGGAAGGCCGTCGCGAGCGCAAGCGTCAAGGCCGAGGCCGATGACGGCACCTCCCTCGTCCTCAAATCACCCGACGGCCCGGAAACCCCGCTCGGGACCGATGCCGTCGATATGAAACCCGGTACGTATACCCTGATCGCCACCCAGGACGGCAATGCCCTTGAGGGCGAGGAGGTCGAGATCGAGGCCGGCAAGTCCTACACCGCCAAGGTCGCGACCGGCCTGTTCGGCGCCAAGCCCGCCCTCTCCGACGACGGATACACCATGCCCGCCATCCGTCTCGCCTGGTCCGATGCCGATTCGGCATACGAGGGCCGCGGGCTCGACGCCGACACTTACGACCTGACCGTCTCGGGCAAACCCGCCGGCAGCATCGCGGTCGATGAGAACGGGGCGACCTACGTCTCGGTTGCCGGCGGCAAGGCCCGCCGCGTGCCCATCCTGCTCAAGGAGGGCAAGAGCGCCGAGGAGGGCGTGACCGGCGCCGACGGCTCGATCGATTTCTGGCACCTCGCGCCCGGCACGTACCGCGTCGCCGAGAGCGAGGCGCCCGCCGGATACGTCGAGGCGCCGGAGGTCAAGACCTTCACCGTCGGCGCCGACGGCCGAATCGAGGGCCGGGAAGCCGGACAGGCGAACTTCGAGGACGACTTCACCAAGGTTCGCATCTCCAAGCGCGACATCACCGATGAATCCGAGGTCGAGGGCGCCAAGCTCACCGTCACCGATTCGGAGGGCAAGACCGTCGACTCGTGGACCTCGACCGCCGAGGACCACGAGATCGATGCGCTCGCGCCCGGCAAGTACACGCTCACCGAGGAGCGCACCCCGACCACCTACGACCAGGCCGAGAGCATCGAGTTCGAGGTGAAGAAGACCGGGGAGGTCCAGACCGTCACGATGTACGACTCGCCCATCTCCGTCAGCGGCGAGATCGACAAGCGACAGGAGATCGCCGACCCCGTCGCCAAGGACACCGAGGCAAACGGCGACGGCCAGAACACGGCCGAGACCAAGGCGACCGACGACGGCTCCTATGCCTACACCATCGATTTCCGCTCGACCTCGAGCACCTGGACGGACGAGTTCACGGTCGAGGACGACCTGACCGCCGCCGCCGACGGCCGCGCGCAGCTCACCTCGATCACCACACCGCAGGCCCTCGAGGACTACGACGGCAAGATGAACGTCTGGTATAAGACCGACAAGACGCCCGAGGATTATGTCGACGAGTCCGGGGCCAACGCGACGCTGTCCGACGGCCATGAGAACCCCTGGCTGTCCGACGAGGCAACCGCGGCCACCCTCGGCGAAGACGGCCGCGCCGTAGACTTCACCGGCTGGAAGCTCTGGCGCGCCGACGTGTCCACGACCGAGGCCACCGAGCTTTCCGTGGCCGACCTCGGACTCGAGGACGACGAGCACGTGACCGCCATCCGCTTCGAGTGCGGCCGCGTGGAGAGCGGCTTCACCACCCGCGACGGAGGCTGGGACCGCGACGGCATCAAGGACGCACATGACGATATCGCCAGCGCCGAGGACACGGCCAAGGAAAACGGCTCCCGCCCCGACAGCTCGGGCGGCAAGGCCGAGACCGCCCTGGCGCCCGCCATCGTGCACATGAAGGCCACCGACGGCTACACCGCCGGCCGCGCGCTCGACAACTACGCCCGCGTGGACCTCTTCCGCAACGGCGGGGGCGACGGACTCGAAGGCCATGACGAGGACCAGGTGACCCAGACGGCGAAGGCCGTCACGGTACCGCCGACCAACCTCGACCAGACCGGCCGCAACGTCATCATCGGCCTCGCCGCCGCGCTTGCCACCGCCGCCGCTGCCGCCGCTGCCATCATCTACCGCCGCCGCACCCGTGGGTCCGCCGCGGACGACGACGAGCCGGACGACGATGGCTATGACCGCGAAGACTACGGCCATGAAGACCATTACGGTGACGGTTACGACCGCGACCGGTATGGGTACGATGACCGATACCGCGACGAGATCCGCGACCGCTACTGACGATAGGGCCGACTAGCCCGCATCGGGGCCCGACGCAACCGTGCGCCGGGCCCCTTTTCGATTACAGAGGAGATTCCCATGAAGAGACGACCGCGACGGAAACGCAAGGCCCTCGATATCATCCTCGCTGTCATATGCGCCTCATCGCTCGCCGCTGCCGCCCTCATCGGATCGACGATCCTGCACGAGGGCGCCGTCTACAGCGAGATCTCGGCCGAGGCGGGATCCGCCGAAGGCGGCGGCATCGACTGGGAGGCCCTGCGCGCACGAAACCCCGACATCTCCGCATGGGTGAGCGTCGAGGGCACCCCGATCGACTACCCGGTGGTCTCGCCCAGGGAAGGCGACCCGAAGGGCTTCTACCTCAACCACGACTTCGACCGGAACTGGTCGTTCGCCGGATGCCCTTACCTCGACCCGCGCGGCACGGCCGACGGGCGGCATGCGCTCGTCTACGGGCACCACCTCAACTTCGACAGCGAGATGTTCACCTACCTGAGGGACGCATGGCGGCAGGAGAAGTTCGATACGCTCGGCGACATGCGCTGGTCGACGCCGGCCGGGGGCACCGTGCGCCTCCACCCGGCATTCTCGCTGTCGGTCGACAAGAGCTTTGCAGGCATCCAGAGGTTCGACCTCGCCGACGCCGCCGAGACGCGGGCATGGCTCGCGGACCTCTCGGCGCAGGCGGGCGCGAGGGCGGAGGGGTGCGACGACCTGTGCGAGCACGCCACGCGCGCCGTCACGCTCGTGACCTGCACCGGAAACTTCGCAGGCGGCAGGGCGAGGACCCTCACGGTATTCGTCGGCTGAATTTTTCCGGCAAACATGTCACACCATGGAAAAGAGGCATAAAAGAGGGGATAAAAACGGGTATAAAAAAGGTAAGAAAGCGATAAAACCGCTTCCCATCTCGATAAACGCACTATCGGAAGGAGGTGCCGAAATGGATGGAAGCGCCAAACTGCCGCCGCCCGCGTCGGTGGGGATAACCGAGCTCAAGAATAACTTCGCCTCGATCGCGAAGCGGGTGCACGACACGTCGGTGCCCTGCACCGTGCTCAAGCAGGGCCGGGCATACGTCGCCATCGTCCCCGTGGACCCGGGATACAGGACAACGGGCAAATACGCCTGCAACCAGTACACGAGGGTGCTGCGCCGCCTGTTCGCGTTCTGCCGGAACGCCCACGACCACCGGATCACGTTCGTGCTCCGCCGGCGCAACGAGGACTATGTCGCCATCGCGCCGCTCGATCCTCCCGATACCGAGGACTGAGCACGCAGTAAAACCCGAGGGAAAGGACCGACCCATGCTGCCCACCATCATCATCGGAGCGTTTGTGCTCGCAATCCTCTGGCCCTTCATCAAGCTGGGCTATGAACTCATTAAGCTCGCGGGGTCGCTCGCCCTGCTCGTCGCCTCATGCGCAATCGGGGCGGTCGCCCTTGTCGGACGCGGGGCCTGGGCCCTCATCTCCGCCTGCCGCCGACATGCGGGAGCGAAAAAGGAGAAGCCCGTGGAGCATCCGTCCGCGCCCCGCGAGCGCATTCCCGCGCTCCCCGAATACTCCTCGGTGCGCTAGGGGCACACCGGAGGGGGCCGAACAAACGAAGAGACCATCAGGCATATATCTCGAAAGGACCATGCCATGAAGAACAACCCAATCGGCAAGATCCGCGACCTCTTGGCGGAGCCCGCCGCGCGCCGCAAGGCGGTAATCTGCGCCGGCGTCGTCGCCGTCCTCGCCATCGGCGGGGCCGGAATCGCCATCGCATCCAACCGACCCGAACCGATCGACAGCTCGCCGTCCGCCGTCGAGAAGACCGAGACCGATGGCGATAAGGCGTCCGGTGCCGAATCCGTCGCGCCCGCCGACATCGCCAAGATATGCCCGACGCTCACGCTCGACGGGCAGGACGTCGGCGCGCCCGCCGACGAGCTCACCGTCACGACCGGCCAGGGCCGCGTCCTCGTGACGCAGCGGGCCGGCGACGATGCCGCAGTCACCGTGGACTCCACCGCCCGCCGCAGCGCCGCGCTCGCCCGCTCGCTCGACGGATGCGAGACCGGCGGCAAGACGGTCGAGACCGTCACATGGGCCGCGATCGACGAGGGAGGCAACGTCGAGGTCGCCGTCACGAACTCCCCCGCCTCCGCGCCCACCGGCGGCACCACCGCGGACGTCGTCAACGGCTCGGGCGGCCATGTGATATCCGATGACGTCTGGAACTCCGACGGCGTGCACGACTCCGGCTACGAGCAGAACGCGGGAACCGTGACCGATTCGGCCGGCGGCAAGATCGAGGCCGGCGGCAAGACCGACGCCGCCAAGGCCGACGAGGGCGACAAGGCGGACACGGGCAAGGCCGACGACTCCGGCGGCAAGGCCGATTCCAAGAAGAACGACTCGAAGGGCGGCGCGGCATCGCAGGCGTCAGGCGGCACATCTGGATCCTCCGCGTCCGGGTCCTCCCCTGCGCAATCCCAGAAGAAGTGGGTCCCCGAGCAGGGCCACTGGGAGACCGACTACGGCCAGGTCTGGGTCCCGAACGTGGTATATGTGCGCCATGAGCGCTACTGGGTCAATCACGGTGGAGCCAAAGTCGGTCCGTTTGACAGCAAGGCTGCCGCATGGGCGTGGTGCGATAACGATGTCGACAATGGCGGCATCGGCGGCTCCGTAATCGACGACTCCTACACCACCAGCGAGGACCAGGGTCATTACGAGCAGCAGGCGACCGGCAGGCACTGGGTCGTCGACGTGGCCGGCCACTGGGAGTAGGGATTGCCTTCAGGCGGCATCGCACGCATGGGGCTCCCGTGCTGTAAAATGACGACACCGATACAACCGGCAATGCGAGGATTGGAGCCAGAAGATGAACAGCAGAACACCTGAGCTCTCGCGGCTCACCCTCATGTGCCGCGACCACGAGGTCGCCGAGTTCACCTGGAACCATGACCGCCAGACCGTGACCGGCAAGACCCATATCATCGATGCGGCCCATGCCCCCCTGATGTCGACCGACCCATCGGGAAACATCACCAGGGACAGGCTCTCGAGCTGGTTCAAGAACAGGGGCATACCGGATTTTCGGCCCGATGCCGTCGAGCGCCTGCGCGCGGTCGGCTTCCCGTCGGCCGCATCCCTCATGGCCTCCGGCTTCGGGACCTCTCTCTCCGATCAATACTGGATCCGCCCCGCCGGGTCGACTTCGACATGGCACGACGTCAACTGCTTCGAGAACGATTTCAACGAAGAGCTCGGCGAGCTGCTGCTGCCGCACGACGCCTCATCGGTACCCTCGCTCATCGAGAAGATCAAGGGCAATGCGGACATCCTCGCGTCCTCGCCCGATGCGGCACTGAACGGCAACCTCCCGAAGCGTTGGACGGTCGAAGGCGGCCGCCGGGTGCTCGTCAAAGCCGGCCGGCCATCCAACAGGTTCCAGGAACCGTTCAACGAGAAGATCGCCAGCGTGCTGTGCTCGCGCCTGCTCGAAGACGGCGACTTCGTAGCCTACAGCCTCGAAGACGGCGGATTTATGAAGTGGGCGTCTCGCTGCGAGACCATGACCGACCAGTTCACCGAGTTCGTCCCAGCCTACGCGCTCCTGTGTTCATCGAAGCGGCCTTCCGATCTCGGCCTGCATGGTTTCTATGTCGGGACCTGCGCCGCCCACGGGCTCGAAGTTCGCGGGGATATCGAGAAGATGCTGACCATCGACTACCTCATGGCAAACTTCGACAGACATTGGAACAACTTCGGCATCCTGATGGACACGGAGAGCAGGGAATGGCTCCGCGCCGCCCCCATATTCGATACCGGCGAGGCGCTTTGGTGCGATCTCGATATGTCGCAGAGGTTCGTAGGCTACACGACGCCGCGTGCCGGGATGATGCGTCCGTTCGCCCGTAGGATCGACGACCAGCTCGACAGGTATTGCCGCGACCTCTCGTGGTTCGATCCGTCTGCTCTCAAGGGCTTTTCCGACCAGGCCTGCGATATCCTCCTCGGCAACCCCTTCATCGCCAACGAGCCGGGCAGGATCGACAAGATCAAGGAAGCCATCGACCTTCGCGCCATGATGCTTGCCCGGCACGCCCGCGAGGTCAGGCATGAACGCGGTTTCACCGTCCCCGTCCCGCATGCTGACTCCACGGCCCAGGCCGACGCGCGGAAAAGGCACCACCGGTAATTCCCAAAAATCGAGCATCGCGCCCGCATATCGGTATGAAATGCTTCCCGATTGGGAAAAAGGGTTACAAACTTCGGCTCGCGGCCATACCGTGATCGAAGCTCCCCACCGATTCTCACCGAAAGGGCCTCTCAATGGGAAATATGAAATTCGACGGCGCAGACGTCACCTTCGAGCTCGACGGCTTCGATGCCCTGGCCGAGCGCGTTCGCTCCAAGAAGATCAACTGCAAGATCAACCCCTCCGACCTCCCCAGGCTCTACGCCGTCATGGCTGCCGAGCTCGAGAACAACGAAGAGCTCTCCGCGGCATTCGCCGAGGCGCAGGAGGCGGCGTTCAACAACGCCGTTCTCGCCGTCTGGGCCGAGCGCATCAAGAGCTTCAAGGACTCCTTCATCCCCGTCTTCGGCGATGCCTGCAAGGACGCCGCGTGCCGATTCGGCTTCTCCAAGGACGGCAGCAACACCTTCAAGTCCGCCGTCGACGCCTTCGCGGCCAACATCTGCGATCTCTACGGCGCGGCACCGCAGATCGTGGACGGCTTCTGCGAGTTTTTGGCGCGAAACGCCTGCCTCGAGTTCGACGGCTACGCCGCAGACATGCCCGTCCCCTGCCAGCTCTACGTGGCCGAGGGAATCTCGAAGATGGCCTACCAGCAAGCTATGAACAGCGTCCGCGGGTTCAAGCTCGACACGGACGCATCCGTGGAGTTCGCCGAGAAGTTCATCAACGACAACGTCACGACCCCCGACAGCTTCATGCACCTGAACGACGCCTGCGTCGCGATCGAGAACGTCATGGCAGCGACCTCGCCGGCCGCCGTCCTCGAGACCGCTGCCGTGGCCGCTCCCGTGGCTGAGGTCGACGACGCGCCCGTCCCGGCAGCCACCGTCGAGACCGATGCCGAGTTCGAGGACGCGGTCGCCCAGGCGTTCGCCGCGGAGGCCCAGGCCGAGAGCCACGCATCCCCGGCGCCTGCCGTCGATGCCGGCACCACCGGCATCCTCCCCACGGTCGACGCCGGATATCCTGTCGAGCCCGGCGAGGCCGCGGACGTGCCGGACCGATCCGGGACCTATCAGCAGGACGCATACCAGGGCGGCTACCAGGGAGAGGGTGCGGGATATGCCCGCGAGCAGGGAGACTACGCCCGACCCGAGACCTATGGCGGCGACATCCGCGGCCAGTACGGCTCCTATGACCAGGACGTCTACGGCAGCACCTACAAGCAGGGCTACTAGGCCCATCTGAACCTCTGGAAAGGCAGGGTCGGCTCATGGCGGACGCACCACCCGCACCGTCGGGACAACGCTCGGTCACGCTCGATATCGGCATGATCGGATCTGGGCTCGGGGACGGCATCGATATCGAGGAGGCATATCGACTCGTGGCAACGGCTATGGAAAACGATGCGGAGCTCATGGCGGCGGTCGGAGCCGCGCGCGAACGCGCGGTCGAGACGGTGAGGGGCAACCTCGCCGCCAAGTCCGCCTGCGGCGGGCTCGAGGAGTACCGCCGGGTGCTGGACGTCGCGTTCGAGGACGCCATCGACGAGCTGACGGCATCGATGGGCATGACGGCATCGCCCGACCAGAAGAACACCTTCAACTCCGCCTTCGACGCCTTTGCCGCCGCCAACGCCTCCATCTACAAGAGCAGCGCCGATTTCCGGCGCGAGTGCGTCGACCTGCTCGCGAAGCGAGCGCTGGCCGAGCTCGGGAGTCCCGTCCCCGCCGACTTCGATGCGCAGTCGCGCATCTCGGGCTACATCGGGGAGCTCTCCCGCGAGCAGGCCGCCAAGACGATCTCCTCGCTCCACGGCCTCAAGGTCTCCGAAGTGCTCGCCGCCGGGCGCAAGCGCATCGCGCAGGCCTTGGGCGACCTGATGCGCCGACTGCGGGGCAAATCGGCCGCAGCAAAGGCCCCGGCCGCACCCCGCCAGGCGCCTGCGGCGGCATCGCCCGAGGTCGAGGATGCGCCCGCGGAGAAGGGGGTCCCGAGCGCACCGAAGCATGCGGCCGCGAAGGCGCCCGCCGCGGACGACAGCGACGAGCGCCTGCGGGACCTCATCAACGGCATCGGCACCTCTCTCAGATCGGGTCTGCCGACCGGCACGAGGGGGCGCCACGCCGCGCCCGTCCGGAGTGCCGCGGACGATATCGACGAACCGCCGTGTGCGGACAACATCGTGGAGTTCAAGCCCCTCGATGCCGAGCGCGAAAGGGAGCGCAGCGCGGCAATCGATTCGCGCGTCCCGGCGGTGCCCCCCGTCCGGGCCGCCGCGGCCGCGGCCTGCGCGAGCGCCGCGGCCCCCGTCAGAAACTACTCGCTCAACCTCAGGTAGCGTCTCCTTTCCGTCAGCCCCCGCTTCCCATTCGGGAAACGGGGGCTTTCGCATGCCCCGGCGCCATCGCGTGCGGATACGATTGCCCGTAATACCAGCTTTCCGTCGAAAGGGAAAACCATGCCCGACCAAGAAGACTTCCGTATGGATCACAGCGACATTCTGGACTGCAAACTCGCCCTGATGGGCGTCTGGACGCAGGCGTGCCGTGACGCCGCCGCCTACTTCGGGGTCAACCCGGACGGCACGGGCAGCTTCTCGTCCGTCACCCAGGCGCAGGCCGGCTCGACCGCGGACTCGCTCGCCGTGGACGGGATGTCGGCCGACCAGATCACGTTCTGCCTGGCGGGCTCGCTCGTCGAGCACTTCCCGGACAAGACCGACATCATCACCGGAGACCCGGCCGCGGCCAAGGCCTACGTCAAGCAGTACGTGGTCGATCTCGCCAACCACCAGGCGCTCGCCAAGGCGCGCACGAACAGCAAGCTGTTTCACAAGCAGCTCGACCGCGCCGCCGCGGGCCTGGCCGATGAGCATGGCCCGTACGCTCCCGTGCCCGCCGCTGAGGAGGAGTTCGACATGTGCGTGCCCCTCATGGACGGCACCATCGAGGAGAACGGCGAGGAGGTCGCCGAGTTCAGCCGCGAGCTCGACCGCACCGGCATCCGCTACAAGTTCAGCGAGCTCGCCGCCGCGGGCTCGGCCAAGGTGCAGACCTGCCTCAACTTCATGTCCCGCGACATCAAAGCCGTCCAGGCCGCCTGCACCCGCGCGGTCCAGAACATCTCGGCGCGCGGCCGGGCGTTCGCAGACAAGGTGAAGTGCGTGCCGCTCGTGCTCTCCGCCGCGGCGGAGGGCGTCTCGGATGCCATGCGCGATGCCGCCGAGCTCATGGACAAGGGCTATGAGAAGATCATGGCGCAAGCCGCCATGGACCCGCGCTCGGTGGCCGCCGCGGCCAAGCACTGCGCCGACGCCACGGCGAACGTGCCAACGCGCCACCTCCCCAAGGCCTCGCACGGCGCCCATCTGGGCTAGCCGGCGCCCGCGGCATTCGATATCTCGGACCAGACCACGGCCAAGGAGGCCACCATGTTCAAGACCTGTAGCGACCCGGACTTCAACTGGATGCACTGCCTGTGCGATTCGGCCACCTGGGTCGTCAAGGAACCCGGCAAGCCCATCAGGTTCTTCCACTCGCAGCTTATCGACGACTCGCTCTCGCCGTCGGGCTACGGCTTCGCCATCGACGCGTTCCGCATCGATGCGGACGGCACACTCGACGACTTCTACAGCGACACCCTCTGGGACTACGGCGCGGCCGACGAGCTGATCGCGGCCTACCCCAACAGGCTCAGCTGCGCGGTACGATGCGACGGGCTCAACCCGTACGACATCCCGTTGAGCTGGAGCCGGGGCGATGCCGAGCGCTTCCGCGCGCGCGACACCGTGCTCGCAGCGGTCGATATGCTCACCGACGAGGCCGACGAGACCGGCATCGACGCCTGCCCCGAGTTCTACCGCAACGACTACATCAGCATGTACATCAAATCGCAGGGTCTCGGCGAGACCGTGAAGGTCGGCGGCATCGAGTACCCGCGCTTTTCGGTTATCTCGACCGACTGCCTATGCGGCGACGACGAGAAGGGCGATTTCGAGACCCTGGGCGAGGCCATGAGGGCGGCCAAGAGGCTCGTCGATGTCGAGGGATATGACGGAGCCGCGGTCTACGACCGCAAGCAGGAGGCGTGGTGCGCGGGATGCAACGTCACCACCCTCATGGATATGAACGGCGCGGCCGCCGTCACGCATCCGTTCTGGACGATCACCTGCGAGGCCGAGAAGAGGGAGCCCCCGCAGCGAGTCGCCGCCCTCGAGCGCGCGCAGGCCGCCGACCGCGCCCGCGCCGCCGCCGCGCGCACGGCCCGACCCGGCGGAGCGCATTACCGCGCCGGCCACGCACAGTGAAGGGAAACGCGCAGGGGCATGCGAGCAGTGCGGCCGAAAAGCAGGCAGGCGGCATCAGGCATTGACCGATCATCGGTGCGGTATCAGGGGCGCAGGCTGATTTTCCCCGACGTCGCCCGCCCCGCCGTCGCGGCGGCCGCCTTGCGGGCGGCCATGCGCATCGCCGCCGGGGACGGCAGGCCCATCTCGGAGCGCTTCGCGTACACGGCGGAAAGCGAGTGCCCCGTCTCGGCCGCGATCTGCTTAGGCGATGCGGCGTAGTCCCGCAACCGGGCGATCTCGTCCGCCGTCCACCTGACCCGGCAGATACCGCGGCGCGAGCGCGCCGCCCTCACGGCCATTTCGGTCCGCCCCGTCGCGGCGGCCACCTCCGCGGCGGCAAGCGACCTGTCGGCGAGCAATTCGAGCTCGGCGTCCGTCCAATGGCGATATGCCGCGGCGTCTTCCATCGCAGCCCCCTCATCGTGTGTAGCAGAATCTCTGGACTCATACCCATCGGGCGCCCGGTGATTTCAGCGCTTCCCGTTCGAGAAGCGTTTTTCTTTACGGCATCGCGGTCGCCGCGAGGACGGACAATCCCTTAAACGCGAAACCCGACTATCGGAGGTTCCAATGAGCGATTACGTCACCAGGCTCTTCCGCGAAGCAATCGGAAGGCTCGAGGGGAAATACCGCGGCGAGGGGCTGGACGCCCAGGCCCTCGCCGCGCGGAGCCTGGCCGCGGACGAGTTCAAATCATATGCGGCGGCGCATGCGGTGCTCGACGAAGGCGCCCGACTTGGCGAGCCGTTCGACCCCTTCACTTACCCGGCCATTGCCATGGCCGCGACAGACGATGCGATCCGCCGTGGCGGAATCACCGCAGGCAGCGATATGGCCGATATCGAACGGCAGCTCGTCCAGGGAGGGTCCGCAAAGCGCGGAATCAAGACGGTTCTCGACGACCCGTCTGCCCCCAGGCGCGGCCTCGGACTCGAAGTCGCCGATTGCAGGCCGAGGAAGATGTCGCCGGGGAGCCTGGCGAAACTGGCCCGCAAATCGGCCGCGAGTAACGCCCCCGAACCCGACATGGGCACGGGCGCCGTCGCCGACAGACACCGCTGACCCGCATCGATGCGCCCGCGACTGGACGGGCTTCCCGTTCGGGAAACACCGTGGTGCCGCCCAGGCGGCGCGGGTAGCATCGTCGGCAAGCATCTATCCGCCTTCTGTTCGCTGGAGCTGATCAGTATGGCAAGTAACGATTTCCATGACGGCATCGACGTATGCGTGGGCAACTGGGGCTACTACAGCGAGGGCGAGCTTCGCGATACGTGGATGCACCTGCCGATGGACCCCGACGAGATCGAGCCCTGGCTGCGCGGCCACGGGCTCGTCGACGAGGAGCACGAGGAGACCTACATCTCCGACTACGACGGGCTGCCGTTCCGCTGCCCCCAGGTGTTCAACGAGTACGCCCGGCTCGATAAGCTGAACGTCCTCGCGATGCAGCTAACGCTTCTCCCCGAAGGGGACTTGGCGCATATCCAGGCCGCCATCGATTACGGCGAGCCGCTGAGCCACCTCGACGAGCTCATGAACCTCGTGGCGCAGGCGGACGAGCTGCCCGTATACGACTACGTCTACGACGACATGTATGTCGAGGACCAATGGCACAAGACCTGCCTCGAGCGCTCGACGCCGCAGGAGAACTACGCATACACGGCCCTCGACGGCGATTCCGAGTTCTGGGCCCTGATGAACCGGGGGGACGGCGAACTCCTCTCCTGCTTCGACTTCAACAACTACGGCGACATCGCCGTGCGAAACGGCTACGTCGAACTGTGCGAGACCTGCTATGTCAACAAACGCGGCGACTGGCCGCTGCTCGACGAGTACCCGTTCGAGGAGATCGCGGACGAGACCTTGGCCGAGTGGCGCGGGGCCCGCGGCAAGGATGCCGCGGAGAAGCCCGCGGCGCCGTCCGAGATCGCCTATGCCGCCAGCGCCATCGCGGCGCTCAGCGCCGACGACGGGGCGGGCGGCACCGAGCGCGCCGCGAAGCTGTAGGGAGGGCCGCGGCCATGATGTTCAGGGATATCAACCAGTCCTCCACGATGGCGCGCTCGGCCTACCCCGACGGCAACGGCGAGCTCGCCGACTTCAACCTTTTCGCGACCAAGTACGACGCCGGGAAGCCCTCCATCGCCACCGACGGCCTGCCCTCCGAGCTCTCCTACCGGGTCAGGACCGCCATCCGCCGCGCGGTGGACGAGCTCGGCATCGACGTGCCGGAGGCCGCCGTCGTGCTGAAGTACCCGATCCACTTCTACTACTCGGACGCGAGCGCGGAGCTCACCGGCGTCCTGGCCCTGCCCGGCGCCGTGGCGATCCTCGCGCTCGACGGGTTCATCCCCAAAGAACAGCTCGCCGCCCCTGTCATCGGCGACATCTCCAGGCTGCGCGAGGTGGCCGACGAGCTGCGCCGCCGCGGCGGGCTCGAGCCGCTTCCCGTTCGGGAAACCATCTATACGCACACCGTGCCCGAGGGTACATTCTTAGCAAATCAACGTCCCGCCGCCCACCGCGCGACGGGCAGGAAGAAAGGTACCGCCATGGACCAGGAAAAGTACGACAACGAAGTCAGCATCAAGTTCCCCGCGAAGTGGTGCCATGTCACCGACTCGCAGGGCGAGGACATCGTGATCACGAACAGCACGAAGACCGAGACCTGGCCTGCCGTCCTCTGCACCATCCCGACGGGTACAGACATGAACGGCATCGACATCTCCGGCTACAAGTTCAAGACCTTCCGCAAACCCTGGACCGAGTCCGATATCGCCAACGGCAAGGGCACCACCGTCACCGTCAAGAAGGACATGCCCGTCCATCTGTTCAAGTATGACGAGAACGACCAGCTCAAGACCCTCGATGCCGACCCGTTCGAGCTCTCCAAGGCCGTCAAGGCCGCACGCGAGGCCTACAAGGCCAAGATGAACGCCGAGGCCCCCAACCCGCAGTCCCAGGCCGCCGCGGCCGTCGCCGCGGCCCACGGTACCGCCGAGCAGGGCACCGAGGCCACGCAGGCCGCCAAGCTCTAGCGCGCGCCCGCAACCTCCGCGACCCGCACCCGAAGGGCGCCCGCGCACTGTCCCGCGGGCGCCCTTTCCATGTTTTCGGATGTGATGACACATGAAAAGCTATATCGAACCGAGGAGCGCCGCCGAGGTCCTGGACGTGCTCGACCTCTACGGGGTCGATACGCCCGGCGCCTTCCCATCGACCGAGCATGAGGGCGGCGTCGAGGTCGAGATGGCCGGCCATACGGTCCTCCTCGAGACGCCGGACAGCGTCAAGATGCTGTTCGGCGACGACGCCGCGGCGGCACTCCGCCATCACGCGAGCTTCCGCAAGGACGCGGCCGAGATCATGGGGGCTGCTCTCGACCTCGGCGATTTCCTCTACAACGTCTACAGCGGCGAGGCGTTCATCCCGGACACGGCGCCCGACGGCGAGTTCTTCGGGTTCCATGTCGCCCATATCCCCCTGACGGCCATCATCGAGGAGGACGCCGACCCGCTCTCGCCGGACGTCTGCGACTACGGCCTCGACTTCATCGGCGAGACCAACGAGGGCGTCGCGGCCGGGGATTTCGATCCTTCCGGCGAGGTCGATGATGGAAAGTTCCTCACGGCGGCCGACTGGGCTCTGTGCGATATCGAGTGCGGCGTCCTCGCGACGTTCGGAGCCGGATGCAGCCCCGCGCTCGCGGGATGGACGCTCGGCGACCCCGAGAGCATCGCCGAGACGTGCGCCATGCTCGGGGTCGACATTGCCACGGTCCAGGCGCCCGACGATCCCGCGAGCGTCGCCGCGGCGGCCAAGGCGGCCGCGAAGGGAACCGGCACGACCGACGAGGCCCACACGGCCATCAAGCACTGACCCTACCGACCCGCCGACGGAGGCGAAACCGATGAATTTCCCGAACGAGGTATCCTGTTCCATCCTCATCGACCCGCGCGACCTGGGCAACGTGATCGGCGGCAAGAACTCCATCGACCCCAGGGACCTCACCGTCCTGCCGGACGGGTTCCATCCCCTCGGCTACGGATTCGTCGCGGACGTCATGATGGAGTTCGCATCGGCCAGGCGCGCGGCGCACGAGGACGGCATCGACGGGCCCGGCTGGGCCGAGCGCCTGGACGACGGGCTCTCGGGACTCGTCAAGGCCCTGAGGGACCGCAGCGGGTGGAGTCCCGGGCACCCCCTCGACGCGAACGCCTTCCATGCCGGTGAGGGACCCCGCGACGAAAGGCTCGTCTGCCGCGACCTCGACGGGTTCGCGGACGCAGGCGAGCTCGCCGAGGAGAACGCCAGGCTCTACGGCGCGCCGTCGGTAGCCGACCTCGCCGAGACCGTATGGGGCTGCACCAGCCTGGAGCCCGTGAAGGTCAGGCACTTCGGCGTAAACGGCTTCCGAGGGCTCGAGTTCTCGTTCAGGGACGGTGCCGAGACGCGCATGCGCGCGTGGCAGTTCGACGCCTGCCCGAAGGTCGCCGCGGCGCTGGCCGCCGCGCTCACCTACCGGTGCGAGAAGGGCTTCTACATGGAGGCCGGGTGCGCCGGCGAGAACGGCGGCGTCTGGGGCCTGAGCTTCGACAGGAAGGAGCGCGGGGCGTATGCGGTCGCCAGGTTCCACCCGGAACGCGCGGCCTACGACCCACGTCGCCGGGAACACGTATCCAGATGCCCGATCCTGCTCGAACAGGACGGGAGCGGGAACATCGCCTTCAGGCACCCCGGCACGGTGCCGGACAGGCTGATCGACAACTTCATCCCGGCGATGAAGCGCTGCGACGTCTCCGGCGGCGGCCCGACCCCCGGGACCGAAGACGCCCCGGAAGGCGCCACGGTGCGCGCGACCAGGCCCGGGGACATCAACATCAGCTTCCCGGCGCTCGCCGAGCGTGCCCAGGCCGCGGCGCTGGCCACAGCCCGCGGGGCGACCACCGCGGCCGGTAACCGGCTGTGACCGGTCGCCTTCCGGCCCGCCAGCGGGCCAACACGACTACCGACCACGATCCATTGGAGCCATCATGAGCACCTATAAAGAGCAGGATGCAGAGAACCTGCTGGCGCACCTGCGCGAGGGCATCGACCCCGATTCCGTCTCGGCGCTGCTCGACGACACCCGCGTCGACTGCGAGGGCACCGGGGAAGGCGAATCGGTCTGGATGCACCTGGTCTTTCCCGGGGCGCGCTACGGCAAGGACGACAGGGTCATATACGACCCGTACGAGACGTTTTCGGGACGGTCCCTGAAATCCTCGGGCGGCCTGCCCATGGTCGAGTTCTACCTGCATCGCGGCGACGACCGCCCCGATGCGGCGCGCAACATCAAGGACATGGAGCCCCTGCCGTATCTCATCGGCCGCTACTACATGAAGACGCTTCTGGCCGACCACCGGGGATTCGGCATCCTGCTCCAGGACACGCCGCACCTGGGCCTTCCGGCCGATACCGTGCTCGACGTCCAGGATGCGCTCGCCGAGACCGCGAGGGCCTGCGCCGCCGGATGCGATTTCGAGATCGATGCCGCCGACGCCGACATAGCGCGCTGCATCGCGGGCGGCGGATACCGCGACGGCGCCAAGGTCGCCGCGGTCTACGTGCCCGTGGGCGACCTGCCGCGCGAGACGACCGTCTTCGCCGACATGGACCGCGCCCTGGCCTCCATCGGGCTCGACCGCCCCGAAACCGAGACCCTGGCCGAGTACGACGGCGTCACCGTATCGCTGCTCCGTGCCGCCGGCGGGGAGGACGGCGGGCTCAAGCCGAACCGCGCCCTTTGCCGCGACGGCGAGACCGAGATCATCCGCGGCGGCTTCCTCGTCGTCGCGACGGGCCGGGACGGCGGGCTCGTCGACCTGCCCGGGTGGGCGATCGAGAGCGCCAAGGAGCGCTTCGCCGACCCCTCGTCGGGCCCCTTCCGGGCAACCGCCGAGCTCGCGAGGGAGGTGCGCCGCACCCTCGGCGAGCAGATCGAGCGGGCGGGGCGGACGCCCTCCGACATCGCCGCGCTGGTGTCGCAGCTCGCCGCGAAGCCGGGAGGGGACGGCGGGCCGGACGGGAAGCACATCTGAAAAAAATCGGGCCCGGCGCGGCGGCGATGTATAGATTCGGGCTTGCACGGGTATCAATTTTGCAATCAGGCCGCAGCCAGCTACCCAATCGTCACCCAAACGCATCGCCGCGGCCTGGTGCGCGGGAGCGCGCGGCGGCAGAATCCGGACCGCAGGCCCGAGTTTCGACCGCCCCGCCGCCGCATCCGCCAGAAAGGGCATCAGATGCCGGCATATGCTGGTGCGGGTGACATTAGTGTAGAGGCCAGGACATCGCAGGGGGACAGCATGCAGCGGGGCTCCGACAACGAACGGAACGACAGGACCGAGATGCAGCGGCAGCGCGACCGCGACTACGCCAAGGAGCTGTGCGCATCGCGCCTTGCCTTCACGCTGTCGAGGACCGGCACGTCGAAAGAGGACTACTGCCGCGCCGTCGGCATCTCGAGCTCGACGCTCTCGCGCATCCTCAACAGGCAGACGCTCATGTCGACCTCGACGCTGATCGAGACCGCGAGGTATTTCGAGGACACGAGTGTGTCCTGGTTTTTGGGACTGTAGGAGGACAATTGAACCCCATCGATTTTGTCAAGCACTCAAATATCGAACCGCACGAGCTGAGGCGCATCGCGCTGGCCGCCATCCTGACCGCGCTGCCGCCCGCCATCTTCCAGCTGCAGAGCGCCGCGTCGGTCATCCTGTCCTGCCCGACAGACTACTACTCTCCAGCGTCGGCAGCGTGGTTTCTGACCAGGGGCTGCCTCGGCGCCGTGTGGGTCCCGGTCATCCTGCTCATCGCCGCCGGCATCGCCTGCAAGGTACGGAGCCGCGCCCTCGACCTCGGCATCGCCGCGGTCCTTTTCGCCCTCACGGTCCGCAGCGCCATCCGCCTGGACCCGTATTCCATCGGCTATCTCGCCACCGCTTTCACCTGTTTCGCCGTCTCCGGTCTCAAGGAGGAGTAGATCGCTTTGAACACCTCGCCAGAAACCGATATGGTCCCGATACAGGACGGGGACAGCGAGAAGACGGGGCTGCTCGAGCTTCCGATCTCCCGTCGAGGAGCCTTCGCCGCGCTCGCCTGCGCGGCGGGACTGGCCCTGCTCGGACCCGCCCGGAAGGCGGAAGCGCTCGCGGGCATGAACTTCAACCTCGGCCAGGGCTGGTTCGGAGCCGCCGACGACTCGCTGCTCGTCCACCTGGACCCGCGTCAGGGCGAGGGGGACATGTTCTTCGGCTTCGCGAACAGCTACCATGAATGGCTCTGCGCCGCCCCCGCCAACACCAGCTACTATATAAATCATTACGGACAATGGCTGAGGTACGCCTTCGCCTGCGTCTTCGAGTGCAATTACGCCAACGAGCTCTACACCCTCGTAGTCGTCAGGCCGTTCGCATGGTGCTCTAGCAAGGACCTGCAGCATGGCAACGGCCTTTGGGTCGATACCATCTCCGAGGGCGGCGACAACAAGGGGTACGTCTACCTCGACGGCGCCGAATTCGCGAATTCCCGTTTCGCCGGCGACTTCAGAAACCAGATCGGCTACAGGTACTACGACTGGATCTCCTACGGCTTCTACGACTTCAACGACTTCCAGGGGGGCACGTACTGGGGATCGACCCGCCCGTCCTTCTGGGTCAAGAGGCAGAAGGGCGAGGCGCGCCACAGCGTGTCCAGCAAGCTGCAGGTCTACAACGTGGACTACCACCACTTCGGGACGCACGAGAACATGATCAAGGAAAACGACGCCCCGAACTACTGGTTCCTGAGCCAGACCACCCCTTCCCGCCATTTCAGGATCGAGAAGATCCACATCCGCAACGACGTCACGCTCTACGGCGGCATCTTCTACATCAGGCCCGTCTCTGCGCCGGACATCCAGCTCGACTTGGTGCAGGGCACATATAGCGACGGTAAACCCCAAGCCATGTACGATAACGGACGCGGCGTGTGCCTCTACGAGAACTATCACGGCGTCAACCAGACCTGGATGCTCAAGCCCTACACCAACGACGGCGTCGACACCTTCACGTTCGCCCTAGCCAACATGGTCGGCCCGAACCTGACGCACATGCTGAACAACAGCGGCCATGCGGCGCCGGTGGTCGACCACGGAGTCGTCCAGAACAGCCATGCCGACATCTGGGACATCAACAACGCCGACGGCCGGAGCAAGGCATGGTGGATCCACCACGAGCCCGACGCCTCGAACGAGACCGACCATTCCTGCTACTTCATCACCTCGGACGCCGACGGGCTGCGCCTCGACACCAACGGGGTCACATCGGACTCCACCGCGAACGTGACCGTCCAGTCCGCCGCCTGCCCCGGGCGCTGGGCCATCCAGAAAAACGCCCAGTGGAACCTCGTCGAGGCCCGCATCGAGGGCAAGGTATCAGTCCACTGCCCCGACGGGATACTCAAAATCGGCGACAAGGCGAAGATCTGCGGCTGGCATAATACGGACCCGGACGACCCGGATGTCGGAATCAGGCCCTCCGGCTGGGCCCTGGGATGCAAGAACGAATCGGACCTGCCGGTCAGGCCGATCTTCAGGCTCTACATGTCCGACATCGACGACGACCTCCCCGAGGACAACGCCTCCATCTTCGCCCAGTGCGGCGTGGCCACTTGGGGGTGGCAGCAGGAATCGCTCGCGCACCGGCATATCGGCTACCCCCATGGCGGCCACTCTATCTACGGCCTCGGCCTCAGGCTCGAGGGTTCCGCGTTCCCCGGATCGATCCACTACGCCGCGCAGCGCTACAGCGGGGGCGAGTGGGTTGAGGGCTCCGACGGCGTGCACATCCTCGATGCCGAGTCGGATATCCTCGGCAGGGTGAAGGTCTGGCTCACCGGCGAGATAGCGGACCACTACGACCTCGAGATCAGGACCAAGCTGCTCAACGGGAGCGGCGAGTGGTCCGACCCGGTCTACATCAACTGTTCCGCCTCGGCGCCGCTCGACGTCAACACCGCGCCCGCAGCCGGCATCGAGCCGGATGGCGCCGACGGCAACAAGATCTGCGGCATGAACATACACCTCGTGCGCAAGCCGCAGGGCGGTCGCGTCGTCAGAGAGTTCTCCGACAGCGAAAACCTGGCTGCCGACGCCTCCTGGGGGCCGGGGCTTCTCTACGCCGCCGCGATGCTCGGCATCCGCACCGTCAGCAAGACCGACCGCTACGTATGGACCGACCGCTATCTGGGCACGCTAGTCTCCCGCGGCGTGCGAGTCGTCACGACGTGCGTCGAGTACTATGCCGACGGCATCGAGCAGAAGGACATGGTGTATCGCGACCTCGACGTCGAAGGCGGCGATATCTACAACCCCGCCGCCATCGCGACGCAGAAGGCCCTGAAGGACACCTGCAACCTCGACGAGCAATACGGGCAGAACCCCTCGACGGGGTTCTCGGGCTGGTTCCTCGATCCCGAGCTCACCCAGCCCGCCGCGAATGTCACCATCGTCAAGGACCAGACGCTCAAGCTCTACGGCCGCAACCGCTGCACCGTGCGCATCGAGTACGCCGAGGGGTCACTCAAGCCCGAGGACGCCGGCATCTACCGCACCGCGCCGCTCATGTACAAACCCGATGCGCGCTCCTCCTTCGAGCTCCCCGATTTCTCCCTGTCCACGGAGAAGCACAGGCTCGACGGCCTGGCGCTCGCGGCCATCGGCGACGACGGGCAGGGGCACAAGGCGCTCTATTGGGGCGAGAGCGTCACGCCGGTGAAACCCGGCGAGGTGTTCGCCATGATCGCCGACGAGACATGGCGCAGATACGTCCCGGAATGCTGGCTGACCTCGGCTAGCGGCACCGAGAAGGTCTCCTCGGTCACCGCCAAGCGCGACGTCACGCTCTACATCAAGTGGACCGAGGCGAAGGCCGAGGGCGTCGCGAGCAGCAAGGGCTGAGCGCGGACTGTGCCGTACGGACCGGACCCGTACACGATGGGAACACATTTCCGCCAATGACGTGATTAGCGTATATCGCGAAAGGGTATAGTCAAGGCAACGCCGTCACTCCTTCCGATAAACCATGTCACGGCGACCCGGCCGACCCACCATCCGATCCAGTCGGCCCCATATGCAATGGCGGACTCCCCAATATGCCGCCATTCCCCCATCGGCGGCCGGCCCTCACCGGCCGCCATCCTTTTGCCGATATCACGACCGCGGCAATCTGCCTTTTCGGTGCCCCGTTCCCACTTTTGGGAGCGGGGTTCTTCTTTTCGCCGCGACGGCGTATGCTCCCGGTCGAATATCTACCCCTTGGAGCCATCTTGAAAGCAACCCTTCAGGCCGCCCGCACGCGCCTCGCCATATGCGCCCTATGCGCCCTCCTCATCGCGGGCCCGATTCTCGCCCGCGCCCTGGCGGGAACGGGAACGCTCGATTCCGACGTCTGGTTCCTCCTCGCGACCGGCCGCGAGATCGCCCGCAACGGCATACCCCGCATCAACCCGTTCTCCATCTGGCCCGGCCGGGGCATGGTCGCGCAGCAGTGGCTCCATGACGTCTGGCTCTGGGCGTGGTACACGCGCGGCGGCTATACCGCAGTGGCCGTGTCCGTCTGCGTGCCCGCCGGGCTCCTCTTCTGGCAGCTGTCCCGCCTCATGCTCGACGCCGCCGACGGGAAGCTCTCGCCAGCGGCCCTGGCCTTCTGCCTTGCGATGCCGTCTGTGTGCATCTGCATGTACATATCTGTCAGACCGACGGTCTGGACCGCGCTCCTGTGCGCCGTGACGGCGAGGATCATGCTCAGATACCTCCGGGGCGGTGGGCGCCGGGTGCTGCTGTGGCTTTTTGCCGTGGCGGTGGCGGGCGTCAACCTCCAGGCGGCGCAATGGCCGCTGCTCGCCGCGTGCGCCGCGGCCTTCGCCCTGCCCTGCCCGCATGAGCTCGCCAATCCCGCAGCTCGCCGCGCGTGGGCCGCGCGGGCGATGCCCATCTGCGCCGCCGTGGCGGCCATGTGCGCGGCGTCGCTGCTCAACCCATACGGCGCCGACGGGTCCCTCTACGTCCTCAAATCGCTCGGCGAGGCCGGCTACGGCGGCGCCATCATCGAGATGCAGCCGCTCTGGGTCTCGCTCGGCCCCCTTTTCGCCGTTCCCGTCGCGGCGATGGCGCTGGGGCCGGCGGCCCTATGCCTGCGCAGCGGCGCCAAGGTCCCGGCCGGCGCGTGGGCCATGCTTCTCGCCGGGCTTGTCGCGGGCACCCTGCACTCGCGCTGCATGTGGATCGCCGGGCTGTTCTGCGGGCTGTGCTTCGCCTACGGCGTCGCCGCGGCCCTCGGGGAGCCCATCGCCCGCCCGAGGCGGGCCGCTGCGGCGGCAGGCGCCGCGCTCGGCCTGATCACCGCGCTCTCGGGACTCTGGGTATCGCTGGTGCCGCAATCCAGCGGGGCCAGCGGCGTGCTCGCCGTCACGGAATCGGAGATGTCTCCCATCTTCTCGGCCATCTACGAGGCCGGCGCGGACACGTTGGTGTTCTCCAGCGACGTGTCGGTATACAACCAGCTCGAATGGGAGGGGTTCAAGGTGCCGTGCGACATGCGCCCCGAGATTTGGGGCGAGCGCATCGCCGGGGCCGGGTCGAGGTCGGCCTACCGGAAGGTCGTCGACGTCCTCCAGGGCTCGACCTCGCTGAAGGAGAGCACCGCGGAATGGGGCTGGGACCTGTTCCTCGTGAGGGACGAGGAGGCCGACGCGCTGCGGTCCGGAAGCGCCGTCGAGCAGGTGGCGGCCGGCGGCGGATACACCCTCTTCAGGCCGACGGAAGGCTGTGAATAGCGTGGAGCACGCGGAAGATATGCGCCGCGGACGCATCCTGCTGTGGGCGTCGCTCGCGGCCACGCTCGCCGCATGCGCGGCGGCGCTCGCAGCAGTCTCGCTCACGGGATGGTCGCTTTTCCAACCCGACACCCGCTACATGGTCGCCATCGGCCGCTGGATCATCGAGAACGGCGAGCTGCCGACGACCGACCCGCTGACGCTCAACGAGGGCCTTGCCTACACCTGCCAGCAGTGGCCGCTGTGCATCGCGGCGGCGGCCGTCTTCGATACGTTCGGGGAGGCCGGAATCAAGTGCGCCGCGGCGGCGCTCGACATGGCCGCGGCGGCCACCGCATGGGCGTGCACGCTCGACCGCGGCAGGACCGGGGCCGTCCATGCGGCGGCGTCGGCGGCGCTCGCCGCAGCCATAGCGGTGCTCTGCAACTCGACGCCGCGCGGCATCGACGTGATGGCCCTGTGTATCTGCTATGCGGCGGGCAGGAAGTGGGCGCGCGGCGGGCGCGACTCCCTGCTGGCGGCCTTCCCCGCCGCAGGGTTCGCCATGGCCCAGCTCCACGGGGCGCTGTGGACCGTGGCCCTCATGGTCCCGTGCTGCCTGATCCTCGACGGCAGGCTCGACCGATACGGCAGGCTCAAGGCGCTCACGGCGGCCATGTCGACCGTGGCCGCCTGCATGCTCAACCCCTACGGCGCAAGGCTGCTCATGCTGCCCTTCCTCACCATGGGCGCCGAATCGCTGAAATCCGTGGGGATCGGCGAACTCGCGCCCTGGACGCAGGCCGCGCCCGCCCAGGCCGCCTGCGCCTGCACCCTCGCCGCGGCGCTGGTCCTGTTCCGGTGCCGGGTGCGCCGGCGCGGCGGGGGCCGGGTGCTGCTCGAGGCCGGCGATGCGCTCGCGCTCGGCACGCTCATGCTCGCCCTCGCCAACGTTAGAAACGATCTCCTCCTGTTTGTCTCCATGGCGCTCTCTCTGTCCGATATCCAGGGCGAGGTGGCGGGCCCGCGTACGCGGAGACCGCTGGCCCTCGCCTCATGCTGCACGGCCGCGCTTCTGGTCGCCGTCGGGAGCCTCGCCGCGACCGTGCCGGCCAAGACCGCGCTCGAGCAGTCCGCGGAGGCGGCGATCGCCGCCCTCGAGGATGCCGAGGCAGACGGGGGCGAAGCCGTCATCTGCGATATCGATGTGGGGAGCGAACTCGAGCTCGCGGGGTACCGCCCGCTCCTCGACACGCGGGCGGAGCTCTACTGCCCCGAGCTCAACGGGGGCACGGATGCCTGGGGCGCCGCCCGGGCCATGCTGGCGGGCGATACCCGTGCCATCGAGGGCACCGGCGCCGATTTCACGGTCGTCCCCTCGGGGACCTACCCCGCTCTCGAGGACGGGCTTGCCGAACTCGGGTTCTCACGGGTGCATGACGACGGGACCTTCGAGGTGTATGCCCGCAAGGCGGCTCCATAATTCCTTCACAGGCGGAAATAGGTCCTGAGCTGGGACAATCCCGAACCTTTCCCATTTCTGGGCAGGGTGCTGACCCGTCCTCCCGCCGGGGGCATAGTTTATGCCGTATCGCCCCGGATGGGGCACAGGCTTCGCGCGGGCATGTGCCCGCGCAGACATCCAAGAGAGGAGGAGGTCCAATGAACGATATCCTCGCCAAGCCGGCGGCCATCGCCACCTGCGGCCTTTTCAACATGAAGCGCCGCGCCAAGGAGGCCCTGTCCGCACAGGGCTCCATCGAGTGGGTCGTCATCGTCGTCTGCATCGCCGTCGCGCTGATCGCCGCGCTGATCTACCTGTCCAACGAGATGAACGCCAAGCTCAACACGGTCGCCGACACGCTGAATAAGACTACCGTCAACGGTGGCGTGGCTGGCACGGGCAAGCACTAGCGCATTCCGGAGCCATCCGCCCGGGGCCGCGACACCCCCGACCTCGGGCATCCCGAACCTTCCCGCGCGCCCACAGGGCGCGCTTTCCAGATAACCACAGCACCGGAGGGAGCCGTATGCTCGGAACACTCACGCTCGCAGCCGGGTCGGCCGTCGCCGGCTGGCTGCTGCAACATGCCTACCAATCCCTGCGCTACTCCTTCTACGAGCGCGAGGACGCGGCCATGCTCGCGGACGGCGCCGATGACGCCGCGCGCCGCGACTGGCTGGCCGCGATCGGCGCCCAGGTCGCAATCCAGGCCGTCGCGCCCTCCACGATCGCCACGCTCGCCGCGTCCGGCGACATCGACGCGGACCTGCTGGCGGCCGGCGAGTCCGGCGCCTACGCGCGCCGCTACAACCCGACGCTCGCGGGCGATGCCTACTGGGTGCCCGCATATCTCGCCGCGGCGCTCTCCGGCGCCGCATACTCGCCGGCGGCCGCCGTGGCGGCGGTCAGCTCGCTCGCCATCGCCGCGAGCGACATCCGCTTCCGCATCGTCCCCATCCCGCACCTCGCGGTCCTCGCCGCCTCGTCGGTCGCGGCCTTCTGCCCCAGCCTGGCGGGCGCGGCGCTCACCGCCGCGGGCATGGCGGTCACCTGGGCGCTCGGCACCGCCGTGCGCCGAGCCGGCGGCGAGTGGGGCGACGGCGACTCGCTCATGCTCGGCGCCGTGCTGGGGTCGACGGCGGCGACGCCGCTGATCGTCGGCCTCGTGCCCTCGCTCGGTGCCGTGGCGCTGCTTTTCATCGCATGCTCGCGGCGCATCGGCGTCAAGACGGACGCCATGCCGCTCGCCCCCGTCATCTCGCTCGCCCTCATCGCGGCCCTCGCGGCGGGAGCGCTCTCGTGAGCGCGGCCAGGGCGCGCGGGCGCCGCGGCCAGGCGACCGTCGAATTCGTCCTCATCCTGCCGCTGCTGGTCCTCATGCTCGTCGCCGTCGCCGACTACGCGCACGTCGCGCGCGAGACCGCGAACGTGCAGGCCGCGAGCTCCGAGGGCGCGCGCTACGCCGCGGCGAACCCCACCCTGTCGAACGATGCCGTCGCCGCCTACGTGCGCGAGGCGTGCGCCCTTGGTGACGGCGCGACCGTCACCGTCACGTCGGCGGAGGCGCCGTCGAAGCCGGTGACGCTCAAGAGCGGCGACAAGTCGGTCACCGCGCGCTATGCGCGAGAGAAGGTCACCGTCAAGGTCGTCGAGGACGTCGGCTGCATCTTCCCGCTCAAGTCGCTCGGCGTGAATGGCGCCACCGACGACGGCTGGCAGGTCCATTCCGAGACGTCTTCCATCAGGTCAGAGATCGAGAGGTCGTGACATGGCAGCCTTTCCAACGACACGCAAGCATGTGCACCTCCCCGGCCAGGGCTCGGTCGAGTTCATCCTGGTCATGCCGGTGCTGCTCACGTTCCTCTTCGCCATCGGATCGTTCGCGATGCTCTCCTACCAGAACACCGTGATCCAGCACTCGCTGGCGACGCTCGCCGACGCGCTCCCCGCCGGATGGCAGCAGCAAGACCGAAACGAGCTCGTCCGCGACCTCGTCTGCGACGGCACCGACCTCGACAAGAGCCGGCTCACGGTGACCAACGCGAGCGTCAAGACCGAAACCAGCGGGGCCGTCAACGACGGCGACTCCATCGCGAGCGACCTTGGGGCCTCGACGCTCAGGACCGAGACGCGCCGCGTCGCCGTCGAGGCCGATATCGCCTACGAGTACAACGACCCGCTCTCGCTCGGGCGCAAGACGACCCTCACGCGCCACGTCTCGCACAGCTACACGATCTATACGGACTGGGAGGTGCTGTGATGGCATCGCGAAAACCGCTGCGCGCCCGCGGCCTTCCCGGCCAGGTCGCCGTCATCTTCGTCGTGGCCATCAGCTGCCTGCTCATCGCGGTGGGCCTCGGCGTGGATGTCAGCACGGCCTATTCGGCCAAGACCGGCCAGGAAGCCGTGCTCGAGGCCGTCCGGCAGTCGTCGCTGGGCATGTCGAACGCCGTCAAGTACTCGGAGAACCCCGGGCGCGAGGCGCGCGAGGAGGTCGTCGAGCTGCTTTCGGGCAACGGATACACCGGCACCGCCGAGATCTGGTATGCGGAGCTGCCCGAGTCGGAGTCGGGCGCCAACGACCGCTACGCGGGCGTCTACGTGAGGCTTTCCAACGATACGGAGACCACCTTCCTCAAACTCGCCGGCCGCGACAAGCTGACCGCAAGGTCCACGGCCGTCTGGACCATCCATCCCTACTCGACCGGCAACGTGTACCGGCCGGCGGACGTCGGCAATGGGAGCCTCGAAGCCACGTTCGAGGACGGCACCGTGACCGGCCGCAAGGAGACGGCGGCCCGGCTCGCCGACGCCCCGGGCGCGCTGCTCGACGCCGTGCGCGGCGTGGCGGCGGCCAAGGGAAACCCAGGCAGCGGGGAAAGCGGAGACTGAGACGGCCGGCGGCCGTCCCCGAGAAAGGAACCAAGCTACATGAACGATAACCGAGACGAGATCCAGCGACTTCGCGCCATGAGGGCCGAGGCTATCAATCGCGGCGACTTCGGCCGCGCCGACGCGATCGGCGCCGACCTCGCGCGCCTCGAGTCCGCCGCGGGCGGTACCATCGACCCCATCACGGGCATGCCCGCGGCATCGGCAAGCGCCCCGTCCGCACCGCAGGGGGCGCCCTTCCCGCAGCGCCGCGACGAGCGACCCGCGCAGGGCCGACCCGCCTACGAGGACCAGCACGGCCCCGCGCCGCGCCAATCGGCCCCGGCGCCGCAGGGAGCCCCTGCACCCCGCCGCGAGGCGCGCGACGCCCGCCGCATGGAGGCCGACGTTCGCCAGCAGGAGAATGCATACCGCCACGAGCCCGCGCAGGAGAGCGCATACCGCCCCGAACCAAGCCGCCCGGCCTACGCCGGCGATGACCGCGGTGCGAAAACCGAGGCCGCTGCCGAGGAGCGCGGCGGTAGCCGCGAGGAGAAGCACCGCGGGCGCTTCGGCAAGGCCGAGGGCAAGAAGGACGCCAAGCCCGCCGAGGGGCGCAATCCCTCGGCCGCGCCGCGTCGCGCGGCGCCCAAGCCCGCCCCCGCCGGCCCCTCGAAGGGCACGCGCGCGCTCACGGTGGTGGCCGCCGCGGCCATCGCCGTGTCGGTGGGAGCCACCGTGTTCTCCGGCATGCGGGTCGCGGAGTCCTCGGCGATCATCGCCAAGAACGAGGCGAATTCCGTCAACGTCGTCGTGACCAACCGCGACGTCGCCGCTGGCGAGACCATCGACGAAGCCGACCTCGAGACGCAGGCCGTCCCCAAGGCGTACTGTCCGACCGACGCCGCGACCAAGGTCTCGGATGTCGCCAACCACACCTCGCTCACCACGCAGACCGCCGGGACCTCCATCTCGCTGTCCTCCCTCCAGGCCTCCAGCTCGCCGGCGCACATCACGTCGGCCATCGAGGACGGCCATGTGGCAATCGCGCTGTCGCTCGACTCCTCCAAGAGCCTGTCGCCGCTGCTGCGCGTCGGCGACCGCGTCAACGTCATGGCCGTCGTCTCCGACGGCGCGACGTCGAGCGCCGAGACGGTGTGCGCCAACGTCAAGATCATCGCCCTCGATTCCGCCCTGTCCGGCTCGCCGGACGCCGGGTACTCGCTCGTGACGCTCGACGTCACCGAGGACCAGGCCGCGGCCATCGTGGCGAACCCGAACGTGACGCTCACGGCCATCCCGCAGACCGCCGAGGGGGCCAGCGATGCTGAATAGGGACCTCATCGCGCTCGAGCGCGCCGTATACCGCGCCGCGCGCGAACAGCTCTCATCCGACAACCAGACCGAGCAGCCCGACGCCGACGTACGCAGCCGCGACCGCGACGCGGCCTCGGTCATCGGCCCCATCATCGACGACCCGGCGTTCTACCGCCTCGTGCCCGAGCGCTTCATCGACCAGACCGGCCGTATCGCCGACGACGCCTACCAGGAGGTGCTGCGCGCGGCAATCAACGACCTGTACTACTTCGGGCCGCTCGAGGACCTGCTGTACGACGAGTCGCTTTCCGAGATCATGGTCAACGGGCCCGAGTCGGTGTGGGTCGAGCGCTCCGGCAGGCTCATGCTCACCGACGTCTGCTTCGAGGACGACGACCACGTGAAGTTCACCATCGACCGCATCGCCGCCGGCATGAACCGCCGCTGCGACGAGGCCTCGCCGCTGTGCGACTGCACCATCGTCCGCCCCGGCACGCCCTTCAACGGCTCGCGCGTCAACGCGGTGCTCAAGGGCGTCGCGGTCGACCACCACCTCATCAACATCCGCAAGTTCCGCAAGGACGCGCTCACCCCCGAGGCCCTGATGGCCAACGGGTCGTTCGACGGCCGCATGCTCGAGATCATGCGCGCCATCGTGCAGGGCCGCATGTCCACCATCGTGGCCGGCGGCACCGGATCGGGCAAGACGACGCTGCTCAACGCCATCTCGCTCTACATCCCGCCCGAGGAGCGCATCATCACCATCGAGGACACGCCCGAGCTGCGCCTGAACCAGCCGCACGTCGCCCGCATGGAGACGCGCGACGCCAACGTGGAGGGCAAGGGCCGCATCGACTACCGCGACCTCGTGACCAACGCGCTGCGCCAGCGCCCCGACCGGATCATCGTCGGCGAGTGCCGCGACGCGGCGGCCTTCGACATGCTCCAGGCCATGACCACCGGCCACGACGGCTCGCTCACCACGATCCACGCCGACAACTGCCGCGAGGTGCCCACGCGCCTGCGCACGCTCGTCCAGCAGGCGAACACCGGCATGTCGTCGCGCGAGATCCTTGAGTACATCAGCCAGGCCATCGACTTCATCATCTACACGGAGCGCTCCCACGGCGTGCGCCGCGTGACCGAGATCGCGGAGGTCCAGGGCATGCAGGGCGACGTCGTCACGATCGCCCCGATCGTCCGCTTCGAGCACGACCCGAACGACCCCGAGCACTCCGGCTGGTTCGTCCCGACCGGCGAGCGCTTCATGCGCCGCCATATCGAGAAGATGGCAAACGAGGGCGTCTTCGTCGATGACGACTGGTTCAACCCCCAGGCGGTGTTCTAGGATGGGCGGCGCGCAATCTAACCTCGTCAACCTGCTGCCGGCACTTCCCGGCCTCGCGCTCGGCATCGCGATGCTCGTGCTCGCGCGCCGCGGGCGCATCGCCCGCGAGGCGGCCGGGGCCGAGGACGTCGAAGAGCGGCCGAACGGCAAGGTCGCCGCGGCGCTCGTCTCCGTCTGCGAGCAGGCGTCCCCGCAGCTGTCGGTCCAGGAGGCCGAGATCGTGTGGGCCGCGACGGCCACGCTGCCGGCGCTCTGCGCCCTCGCGCTCGGCGTGGGCCCGCTGTCGTTGCTCCTCCTGCCCGTCTCCGCGGCCGGCTTCCCGGCCTATCTCAAGATCCGCCGCGACTCCGGCAAGAAGAAGTTCGAGGAGCAGCTGGGCCAGGCTATGCCGCTGATCGCGTCGAACCTGCGCGCGGGGTCGTCGGTCGCCCAGGCCATCGGGCCGGTCGCCGAGAACATGAGCGATCCCATCAAGTCAGAGTTCAGGCGCCTGACCTCCGATATCCGCGCCGGCACTCCGGTGCCCGAGGCGCTGGACAAGGTCGCCGACCGCACCGGCAGCCGCGACCTGCGCCTGTTCGCCACGGCCGTCGATATCTCGCAGCAGACCGGCGGCTCGCTCGCCGACATCACCGAGAACGTCGGGCAGACCGTCCGCGCCCGCGTCGAGGCCCGCAAGACCATCAGGTCGAAGACCTCGCTGAACCGCATCGAGTCGCAGATCATGGTCGGCCTGCCCGTCTTCATGATGGCGGCACTGCTCGCGATCTCGCCCTCCCACCGCGAGTTCTACAGCCAGCCCTCCGGCTGGGCACTTATCGCGCTGGCCGTCGTTCTGGACGCGCTTGCCTACCTCATGATGAGGAAGATGGGCGACGTCAAGCTCGACTAGGCGCCGGATAGATTGGAAGCACCGTGAACATCGAAATCCTGCGCGGCGTCGCGCTGTCGCTGTGCGCCGCGACGATCGCCGGCCTGCTGTCCTTCGTGGGCCTCAGGCGGCTCGGCGGCATCGAGTCCGGCCCGGTCAAGCGACCGAGCCGCCGCCATCGCGGCGAGACCCGCCTGGACACGCTCACCTACAGCGTCACGCGATACGTGCCCATGAGCGAGAAGGTCGCCGACGCCACGCGCGACATGCTCTCGCGATCGGGCGTCACCATGCCCGCCGCGTCGTTCTGGGCCATCCGCGTGGCATCGTTTTCCGCCGGCGCCGCCGCGGGCCTTGTCGCCATGCCTCTCGTCGGCGGCGTGCAGGGGCTCGCC
>OGGQ01000320.1_pt1 | contig 70791 bp, 56 predicted proteins | sample 1571191 | NCBI WGS metagenome assembly OGGQ01 (sample SAMEA2582061, study PRJEB24529) | metagenome | biome: Human gut stool | place: China | collected 2011
TGATACGGCTTTGATACCTGAATACATCGAATATACAACCCGTAAACAACGGGGGGGCACCCTGCCCACAACTATCGAACACGCAATTTTTCTAAAGTCACATCTTCGCTAATTTTTCTTTACCTAAGGCCACCACATCATCAACCACCTCTCCACCGTGACCTAATCGGCCCTGGTAGGCAAGCAAGCGATCCATACAGGCTTGCACACGTTGTTTATCAGCTAATCGTGTAAACAAATAACGGAAAATAGTCGCACGCAACCAAGGCGCATCAAGCAGAAAATCACAATCCTCAAATGCCATAAATCGTTCGTATACTTTATCTATATCCCCGTCAAGCATAGCCTTTACCACTAACAGATCAGCCGATATTTTTGGAAATGCTGCCAAGCCTCTGAAATTCGAGTCTCATCAACCATCGGCAAATCCCGTTTATAATATAGACAAGCATGTTCCACAAAACCACGACGTCTCTCATCACCTGCCATCCAACGCTCCAAACACTCTCGTTCCTCGTCGGTAAGACAACCGTCTATTTTGTTTCCGAATTAAAGTCCACTCGATTTGCTCTTGATTCATATCTTTCATCAAATTTTACACTAAAAGACATGAACTCTTATTTTGGGTGACAAGAAATCAATTTATTTTATTATTTTTCAAAAAAAGATATTCGGGAAAAGACAAGAAAGATTTTCTCTTAATATCTTATAAGCTCGTTTTAAATGAGTTCGCACGGTATTTTCTGATAATTGAAGTAAATAGGCTATTTCCAAATATTTCTTTCCCTCCATCACATGTAGCTCCACAATTCTACGCTGTTGTTCGGACAATTGTGACAAAGCCTTCTGAACAAGAGCAATCAATTCTCTATCATCTTCAATATCATCATCTGCAAAAGACAAAACCAAAGCTTCAGCTTGCCGCTTTTTGTATTCATCCAAAAGTTGCAAACGCTTAAAATAACGTAAACAAGCATGTTTTACCGAAGAATAAAGATAAGCTTTCAGATTCAAATTCTCCGGCAAATTTTTTCGTTTCTCCCACATCTCGGTAAAAACAGATTGCACGATATTTTCCGCTTCTCCTTCATCCATAACATAACCATAGGCAAATAAAAACAATGGGCGATAATAGTAACGAAATACCTCCTCGAATTCTTTTTCCGAAGTAATTCGATTATTTACCGTACCATTTTCCATCGATTTATCCCTAGCCATTACATCTGTATTCCAAATACCACACAAAAATAATAAAATTTAAAACATACAAAAGTCTTTCTCGAAAAGAAGAATCACTTGACACTGCGCTTAATCTGCTCCAATCCGGGCCGTAAAAGAGGAGAATCCTTAAAGCGTTCTCGAAAAATTTCCTCATCAAGCGATAACCAATCCTCCCGACTCATCCGCATCAACCATTCATTCGGGGAAAATTCCTCTACATGATGTAGTACGGCTTTCCGATTCCACGGACAGACCTCCTGACAAGCATCACACCCAAAAAAGCGATCTCCCATCTTTTTCTTCATTTTTGACGGGATGTCATCTTTTCTCTCGATCGTGTTATAAGCAATACAAAGGTTAGCATTCACTTCATGCGAGGAAAGGGCTCCCGTGGGACAAGCCTCCACACAGCGGTTACACTGACCACAAAAATTCCGCTCTTCAGGTAGGGAATACCTTGAAGGTTCAAAATCGGATATAATAACACCAATAAAACAATAGGACCCCAAACGAGGATGAATCAACAAAGAGTTCCGGCCAATCCATCCCAACCCAGCCCGTCGGGCCCACTCGTGTTCAAACACGGGAGCGGAATCTACAAATACCCGTCCCGTTATTTTCTGTCCGATAGCCTCCTCCAAGCAAGCATACAATTTAAACAACCGGTCTTTCACCACCCTGTGATAATCTTTCCCGTAAGCATAGCGGGCAACCACTGGAATACCTTCCAACTGGAGTTTCGGAGTATAATAGTTTGTCAAAGTCACAATCACCGAGCGGGCCCCTTCAACAAGTAAAGCGGGATTCTCCCGCTTCTCTATATTATTCGCCATGTAATTCATTCCCGCATGAAATCCTTGTCTGATCCATCGCTCTAACCTTTCCCTCTCCCGGGATAAAACATCCACCGGGACAACTCCACAGGCATCAAACCCACACGCTTTAGCTATTTCTGATAATACCTCCATAAAGTCGTCCGTAAAGTCGTAAGGTTATAAACTTTACAAACTCTTTTAAATATCAAATCCCAACTCCAACCGGGCCACTTCGCTCATTCTTTCCGGACTCCAAGCCGGTTCAAAAGTTAAATTTACCGTGGCCTCATCAATTCCGTCGATCGTCAGCACTACATCATGCACTTCCTGCACGATTTGATCTGCGATCGGACATCCCGGAGCAGTTAGGGTCATGGTTATAATCACCTCGTTTTGCTTTGGAAATTCAATATTATAAACAAGCCCCAACTCCCATATATTCACCGGAACCTCCGGGTCATAAACGGTAGATAACTTTTCAATAACTAAATCTTCCATTAAACTTTTTCCCATATCTCTCGTTATTTTCCCTCGTATGCCAAGGCATAATACTTTATTTGTTTAACCATCGACAATAACCCGTTAGAACGTGTCGGGGACAGGTGTTGAGTCAAGCCGATCTTATCGATAAAATCCAGATTAGCATTCACAATGTCGTGAGGTGTCTGACCGGAGAATACCCGGATCAATAACCCGGCAATACCTTTCGTGATAATGGCATCACTATCGGCTTCAAAATACAACTTACCCTCCCGTAGTTCGGCATGAAACCATACCCGAGACTGACATCCTTTGATCAGATTGTCCTCCGTCTTATGCGTTTCATCCATCGCACTCAAGCCATTACCTATTTCTATCAGATAAGCATATTTATCCATCCAATCATCATACATGGAAAACTCGTCCACGATTTGATTCTGAATCTCTTCTATCGTCATTGCTCTTATTATAATTTGAAAATCTTTTCTATCTTTCTTAACCCTTCACAGAAAATATCTATTTCTTCCCGAGTGTTATACATGGCTATGGAGGCACGAGCCATTCCCGGTACCCCGTAATGTTGCATCACCGGTTCCGCACACAGTTGTCCCGTACGTATGGCAACTCCCATCTTATCCAGCAAAGTGCCCAGATCGAAAGGATGTACTCCCTCAATACCGAACGAAATCACGGAAGACTTATTCACGGCATCCCCGTACAAAATAATGCTCGGAATCTCTCGAATCTGCTTCATAGCATAATCCATCAAGCCATGTTCATATTCAGCAATCTCCTGTAAACCGATACTTTTCACGTACTCCAAAGCCTCACCTAAACCGACAACCCCGATAAAATCCGGGGTCCCCGCCTCGAATTTAAAAGGCAATTCATTATAAGTCGTTTTCTCGAAACGAACTTCCTTAATCATTTCTCCCCCGCCCTGCCAGGGTGGCATTTGCTCCAACAGATTACGTTTTCCATACAGAATACCAACTCCCGTGGGCCCGTATACCTTATGCCCTGAAAAAGCGAAAAAATCACAATCCAATACCTGCACGTCAACCGGGATATGTTGAATGGCTTGAGCCCCATCAACCAAAGCATAAGCTCCGATTGCATGAGCAGCGTCTATCATCTCCTTCACTGGATTCACCGTACCCAACACGTTGGAAACATAAGCGACACCGACCAATTTTACCCGTTCATTCAAAAATCCCCGGAACACCTCCATATCCAACTCACCCTTATCATTAAAAGGCACAACTTTCAACACGGCCTTCTTACGTTCACACAGCATTTGCCAAGGAACAATATTGGCATGATGTTCCATTTCCGTCACGATGATCTCATCACCTTCCCGGATAAAAGCCTCCCCGAAAGTGTAAGCCACGAGATTAATACTCTCGGTCGTTCCCCGGGTAAATATCACCTCATCCGTGGACTCCGCATGGATAAACTCCCTCACGGTTTCCCGGGCTTGTTCATTGGCATCCGTACATTTATTACTCAGATAGTGCACCCCCCGATGTACATTGGAATTGTAACGCAAATAATACTCCGTCATCTTTTCCACCACCCGTAAAGGTCGCTGGGTCGTTGCACCATTATCCAAGTAAACCAACGGTTTACCATAAATTTTTTCCTCTAATATCGGGAAATTCTTTCTAATCCGATTGACGTCAAACATAAATTATTTCTTACAATGCATCACACAGTTGTGACACTTGGTTAATTCTCCTCTTAAGCGTTTATCCACCAGATTATCGATCTCGTCCCGAAGAGGTGCAAGTTTCACCCGTCCGACAATCTCATGCGCAAAACCGAACATCATCATCATTCGAGCCTCTGCCTCCCCGATCCCGCGGGAACGAAGATAGAACATGGCCTCTTCATCAATTTGGCCAACCGTGGCTCCATGGCTACACTTTACATCATCGGCATCAATCACTAATTGAGGTTTCGTGTTTACTTGTGCCGTATCCGTCAACAGCAAATTATTATTTGCTTGATAGGCCTCCGTCTGCTGGGCATCGGGACGCACGACAATTCGTCCGGCAAAATTAGCCAATGCCGCATCATCCAATACCCCTTTGAAATGTTGATTACTCGTACAATGAGGCGCAATGTGGTCAATAAAGGTGAAATTATCCACCTGCTGTTTCTTATCCGACAAATACATCCCGTAAAGATTACTCTCGCATCCCTCTTCCGTCAAAGCGGCAAACAGGTTGTTACGAATAAACCCGCCATACAGGGAAATCACGTTTGCATCATAGCGGGAATTACGCTTCTGTGAAACAAACACGCTGTTTATCTGGGAAGCCTCGATATGTTGATTCTGAACATGATAGTATTCAAAAGCCGAGTTCTCCCCGACAACGACCTCCGTGGCATTATTGGATAAGAAATTATCATCGGACAACGTGTGATCACAAACGAGAATAGTCGCTTTAGCATCACGTCCCAAGATCACCATATTCCTCTGGAACGACATCAAATCTGCATTTGCCCGCATCAGGTTCACGATCTGCAACGGACGCTCCATTACCACCCGATCCGGAACATACACGAACACCCCGTCTTGGGCAAATGCTGTGTTCAACGCCACCAATCCATCCGCATCCGCCGGTTTCGTGTACTGGTTATAATGTTGTTCAAATAACTCCTTGTATTTCACGCTAGCCTCTGCAATGCTGCAAATTACCACGCCTTCAGGTATTTCCGGCATTGCATTCTCCTGCACAAACCAACCGTTGATCGTCAAAATCAGATTGGTATCCAGATTCGGCACGTGACATTTGAATATCTCGCCTACCTCAACCTCTTGCTTGATATACTTCAGCACCACCCTATAATCCCGATCAAATACCGGTAAGGTATCCGCATAAAGATAGTCCTCGGTTTTATAGGGGATTCCTCCCAAAGCTTCGAAACGTTGAAAAGCCTCCTCCCGGTGTCGGTTCATCACGTCACCGCATCCTTCTTGCAGTAAACGTTGTCCCTCCCGAAACAGAGTCGCAAAATCATTATTTATCTTTTCTAATCTTTCCATCTTCTATTACTTACCGGACTCAACTTCCTGTTTAATCCAATCATAACCATATTTCTCTAGCTCCAGCACTAGCTCTTTGCCAGCCGTTTTCACGATACGACCGTCATACAACACGTGTACGACATCCGGCACAATATAATCCAGCAAACGCTGGTAGTGAGTGATCACGATAGTAGAATTATCCGGACGTTTCAGTTTGTTTACTCCACTAGCAACAATACGTAATGCATCAATGTCCAAACCGGAATCTGTTTCATCTAGAATAGCCAGTTTCGGTTCCAACACCGCCATCTGGAATATTTCGTTCTTTTTCTTCTCTCCACCGGAAAAACCTTCATTCAGAGAACGGTTCAACAAACGACTGTCGATGTTTACCATCTCCATCTTCTCCCGGATCATTTTCAAAAATTCGCTTGCCGGATAAGGAGGTAATCCCTTGTACTTACGTTGCTCGTTTACCGCTGTCTTCAGAAAATTAACCGTACTCACCCCCGGAATCTCTACCGGATACTGGAAACTCAAAAAAATCCCTTCCCGTGCCCGGTCTTCTGCCGGAAGGTCCAACAGGTTCTTCCCATTAAACCAAACCTCTCCCTCCGTCACCTCGAAACACTCCCGTCCTGTAAGTACAGCTGACAAAGTACTCTTTCCAGCCCCATTCGGCCCCATAATTGCGTGGACTTCTCCGGCATTCACCTCCAAATCAATCCCTTTCAAGATTTCTTTTCCGTCTATCGCGGCGTGTAAGTTTTTTATCTTTAGTAAACCCATTTCATTTTAGATTTTAAATTTTAGATTTTAGATTTCAACCACTCGAACCATCTCTACTCCAAAATCATAAATCGTAATTCATAAATCGTAAATCTATAAATTTTTAGTCTTTATCCTTTAACTTTTAGTTTTCTTATCCAACGCTCCCCGCTAAACTAATTTGCAACAATTTCTGAGCCTCAACAGCAAATTCCATTGGCATCTTGTTGATCACATCTCCAGCATACCCCTTAATGATCAAACCAATAGCATCTTCTGTTGAAATTCCTCGCTGGTTGCAATAGAATATCTGGTCTTCCCCGATTTTAGAAGTCGTTGCTTCATGCTCTACCTGTGCCGTGGGGTTCGCCACTTCCAAGTAAGGGAACGTGTGAGCCCCGCATTTATCTCCCAAAAGCAAAGAGTCACATTGAGAAAAATTCCGAGCATTCTTACAGTTTTTCACCACCTTCACCCGTCCCCGGTAAGAGTTGGAACTATATCCCGCAGAAATACCTTTCGATACAATCCGACTACGGGTATTATTCCCGATATGAATCATCTTAGTCCCCGTATCAGCCTGCTGGTAATTGTTAGTTACGGCCACGGAGTAAAATTCGCTGACAGATCCGTCTCCCTTCAATATTGTACTCGGGTATTTCCAAGTTATAGCCGAACCTGTCTCTACCTGAGCCCAAATCAATTTAGCATTCTCCCCTTTACAGATTCCTCGTTTCGTCACGAAATTATAGATACCGCCTTTCCCGTTTTTATCTCCCGGATACCAGTTTTGCACGGTACTGTATTTTACTTCCGCATTCTTCTCTACCACAATCTCCACTATAGCCGCATGTAATTGATTCTCATCCCGCTGCGGTGCGGTACACCCTTCCAGATAGCTCACGAAACTCTCCTCTTCCGCCACGATCAAAGTACGCTCAAACTGTCCCGTGTTCGCCGCATTGATTCGAAAATAAGTGGATAACTCCATAGGGCAACGCACTCCTTTCGGAATATAAACAAATGATCCGTCACTAAACACGGCCGAATTTAATGCCGCAAAAAAGTTATCCGAATAGGGAACAACCGAACCCAAGTAACGTTTCACCAAATCCGGATGATTCTTCACCGCCTCGGAAAACGAACAAAAGATCACCCCACGCTCTGCCAGCGTCTCCTTGAACGTCGTCTTCACCGACACGCTATCCATCACGGCATCAACCGCCACCCCGGATAATGCTTTTTGCTCATCCAAAGGAATTCCCAACTTATCAAATGTCGCTTTCAATTCTGGATCGACCTCATCCCACGATTTTTTCACCTCTTGTTTCGGGGCCGCATAGTACACGATATCCTGATAATCAATAAGTGGGATCTCCAATTTCGCCCACGTGGGCATTTTCATCGTAAGCCAATGCCGGTAAGCCTTCAAACGGAATTCCAGGAGCCATTCCGGCTCTTCTTTCTTTTGTGAAATCAAGCGGATCACCGATTCATTTAATCCTTTCCCAATCATCTCGGTTTCCACATCAGAAACAAAACCGTATTTATACTCACCCTCTGTTACTTCATTCAATATATCGTCTTGTTCTTTAGCCATAATTTTTATACCCTATTATCTCCAATTTATCAATTTGTGCAAAAGTACAAAAAAATATAACCTGTCAATCATCTATCAGGTAGATAATATCTATTACGTGATAAATCAGTATTATGATTCATTCTCATTCACAAAATACCTCTCCATAAACCTGTAACATAAGGCAATCACATTATCATTTGCTCGATTCATCAATTTAGCGTATTTTTGTTTTGAATATTAAGAACTGAAACATGAGTGAAAACAAACCATTGACGAAACTATCCACGTTAGGGGAGTTCGGACTGATCCACCACCTGACACAAGATATAAAATTAAAAAACAAATCTTCCCTGAAAGGAGTTGGTGACGATGCCGCCGTACTCGATTACAAGGACAAAAAAGTACTGGTCAGCACGGATATGCTGATTGAAGGGGTACATTTCGATCTAGCTTATGCCCCATTGAAACATCTAGGATACAAGGCTGTTGCAACAAACGCCAGCGATATATACGCCATGAACGGAACCCCCCGACAAATTACCGTCTCCCTTGCCGTTTCTAACCGTTTCTCCCTAGAGGCAGTCGATGAATTGTACGAGGGGATTTATCTTGCCTGTGACCACTACGGGATCGACCTCGTGGGCGGTGATACAACCTCTTCACAAACAGGAATGTGCATCAGCATCACGGTTATCGGGGAAGCCGATGAAGAAGACATCGTTTACCGTAACACCGCACGAGAAAATGACTTAATTTGCGTCAGCGGAAATTTAGGAGCCGCTTACATGGGACTTCAATTACTAGAAAGGGAAAAAGTCGTATTTAAGGAAAATCCCCATGCACAACCGGATTTCTCCGGGTATGAATACATTCTTGAACGCCAACTCAAACCGGAGGCCAGGATGGATATTATCCAATTACTCAAGGAAAAAGGTATTAAACCGACTGCCATGATGGACGTTTCCGACGGTCTCTCGTCCGAGGTATTACACATCTGCCACGATTCCGGTCTCGGTTGTAATATCTACGAAGAGAAAATCCCGATTGATTACCAAACTTTCAAAATGGCCGAGGAACTTAACATGAACGCCACCGTGTGTGCTCTTTCCGGGGGAGAAGATTACGAACTATTGTTCACGGCCCCACTCGACGCTTACGACAAACTAATTACCATGGAAGAAATCAGTATCATCGGACATACTTGTGCAAAAAGCGAAGGTTATAATTTAATCACCAAGGACGGTAATTCATTTGAACTGAAAGCCCAAGGCTGGGTAAACTTTAACCCGTCCGAAGAAAAATAACAGACAACCATGAACAAACTGGAAAACGTACTTGACGAATCTTTACTACACACTGCCAGTGGGGACCGGAAGGCCCTCCGCCTGTTACTAAAGAAAGTTATCCCCGATCGTTTTCATTATTACCATGAAAGCCGGGCTATCACCCGCCAAGAGGAATATGCCGATTTGTTATACAAGATTCTCCTACTCGAACTGGATGAAGAAGAAGAGGAAAGCATCGAGCTGGCAGAACTCGCTTATCTGGGCATCAGCGAGTGCATCTCGTCTGCCCCGGCACACATCTACGAGTGTCTCAAAAAGCGTATCATCCTGATGCACTATTTCGCAGACTATTTCACGGATAGCCTAATCGAAGTCTTTTTGAAAAAATACCGGGAGAACAACTTGTTGGAAGCCCGAAATCTAGCCTTGGAATCCATCGAACGGATGCAATTGTTTGATATTTTCTTGATAGAACAGAATTTCGATGACCGTATCGACCGGGATGAACAATTGACTGATGTCTGCAACGGCATAGAACTCGCTCCCAACCTCACGGACGAAGAACTGACGGAAGCACAATTAATGCACCAAGTATTATACGCCTATCTGAAGGCGAAGTACCGCAAATGATATAAAAAAACAGAGAGCTTTCTCAAACTCTCTGTTTTCTTGATTCTTAACGATTCGAATTAAATCTTCTTTCTCTTGGGAATCTTTGACCTCTATCGTCGCCACCTTCTTCTCTGGGTCTAGCCTTTTTCACAACGATTTTTCTTCCTTGGAATTCAGTTTCGTTTAAGGCATTGATTGCGTTGAAACCTTCCGTTTCATCTTCCATCTCAACAAAACCAAAACATTTAGAGTTACCAGTTTCTCTGTCCATAATAACTTTGGCTGAAGAAACAGAACCATGCTCCGAGAAAAGAGCCTGTAAGTCCTCACTTGTGGTCGTAGAACTTAACTTTGCTACAAAAATATTCACAATAAAAATAATTAAAATTAATAATACATATAGAAGGGTACGTAGAGGTATATCTTTGGTTTCAACGATAAACAACTATTTATCTTCTAATGCGACAAATATAAGTAATTTCTTAACAATCAAAAATTAATCACGCATTTTTTCTTTATTTTACACTAAATTCATTCCCTCATCATAGACGCTGAATCTCAGCTCATTTTCCAACTCCCGATTTCACCTCCATCATTTTTTTTAATTATCTTCTACTTTTTTCTCCCTAAACGCTTGCAATTTCAAAAATTTCCCCTACTTTTGCACCCGTTAAACAATAACGATGGTGCCATAGCTCAGTTGGTAGAGCAAAGGACTGAAAATCCTTGTGTCCCCGGTTCGATTCCTGGTGGCACCACTGAAAGAAAGAGAGTTACAAAAGTAACTCTCTTTTCTTTTATAGCTGTTTTTAGGGTTTTTGGATAGGATGTTTAAACCATGTTTAAACCGAAATTTAGACATGAACACTTCTGTTTCATTAGTTCACGACACATTAAAAATTGGAAATCACCCGTTAATGCTAAGAGTTACTCAAAATCGAAATAATCATCGTTACCCGTAACATAGCTATATCTACCTGAAAAGATTGATGAGCGTTCAAAAGAAAAGACATTCGATATGTTGTAATATATCCAAAACAAGGTATACAATCCCGACACAAGTACAATCAAAGAAAAAGTACCTTTTACAGAGAATACTCTTCCACTTCCGGAAAAGCGAACACCATGCCTGTCGGAGAGGCAACGGCAGCCCACCCGTTTGCTCGGGGACGAGTCCATTCACATCCCAACAATTTACTGTAAAACTCCGCCAGTACGCCGGCATTATTACAATCAATCACGATATTAAACTCCCCCGTGTATGATAACAGAGAGGGGAACATTCGAGTTCCCCTCTCCACAGACACAATAATCACCCCGTCACTTACCGCCGCTCACGATACACCACGTCTTTAATTCTCGCGAATCCGTCATATTCCGCCCGTTTCGTCACGCTGTTATTCACCCCGTCAACCGGATAAAATCCCAACTTACCCCCGTTATTATCCGGGGCATCAGTATTGTAAGATCCCACCATCAACTCATACTGTCGGGCCATGAACTCGTCAGATTGATTGTTCAAATCCTTTAAAGAACATTGGCGATACAGGTTGAATTTCAACATCGTCACAACCTCATGCTCACCCAAAGCGATACTATTCATCGGATAGGTCGTATTTGTCCCCAGATTATGCAAATACACCTTATTCCCCACAGCGTAAAACATATAGGGGAATTGAGAATGAAAAGCAAAAATCGACGCCTTGTCAAAATCAGGTGCGTTCAAATCCTTATACATAGATTCCGGAACATACCCGTTACCCGACATATTGATCCCGTAAATACAACGTTTCCCCCCGGCATCCTGCAATATGGCATAAACCAGCCCGTTGGAATAACGGGTACTCTCCATGTACACCAAATCCATCCCCGTCTTAAAAGTGAACAAAGCCCCCTCCTTATCCCGGATAGGATTCAAAACCTGCATCAAGAAATCAACATACCCCTGTTTCCAGCCCACGAAACGCTGGTTATCCATGTCATAAAACACAGCCGCTTTCCCGTTTCCCGGACGGGCCATACTCACCCCGATATACGGGGCAACCCGGTATGTAGGGGCTTCTCCACGAGCGGAAGTATTAATCGGCTTCTCGAAAGCGGCACCAGGAGTACTCAACACCTGCGCATACGCATTTCCGGCGTCTGTCACGCAAAGACAGGCCAAAGCCTCCGAAGAATTATTATTGTTCACCGTGTTATAATACACGACATGCTCATCTCCCGGAGGAATAATAAAATCTACATTATTAATATTCCACGATTCATCCGTCTTGAATGTTTCCCGATCCAATCGATACGTACCCTCCTCCGACATCACGTAAATCACGTCATCAGGATTCGCCCGACGGTTAGGATAAAAGCCTATCCCCCTCGCGTGTCTTAGCTCCGGAAATCCCAAGGGGGCCAACACGTCATAAGCCGGGATAACCCGCTCTGCCGAAATAACCGAAATCATATCCATCCGTACCCGTTCCTGTTCCCCCTCGTTGCACAACACCATCCACCCCTCGTAAGTCGGGGAGGAAACTTTAATATCAAAGGTTGTAGATGTCTGTACTCCCGAACGCTTATCGGCTACACCAAACCACCCGATATACGTGTCGGCAGCGAAAGCCGCCAAGGTATCCAGATTCAACGTCTTCGAAGGATTCAAATCCACCCACTTCTGTCCGGCCACCATCGTTCCCCCGGATTTTTTCTCAATTTTATACGTGAACTCGAAATTGGCATCCCCCTCCTTAACCTCTCCATCCAAAGAAGAAACGACTTTCGGGCTCACGACAATATGATCGGAATTCCCCAACACCTCGATCACTTCCGGGATATTCTCAATTGTAATATCCGCCATATCCCGGTAATCATAGTTTCCCTTATCATCAAAACAAGCACAAAGAGAAACACCAAACAAAAACAATATGATATAATTCATTTTCATAACGTCACTTTTTAATCTTATTCATATCGAGAATAATCCACGGCATAATCCGAATCAAGTTGCATATACTTCCCGTCCGAGTCCACCACCGGGGTTCCGGCATCCGCCTGTTCCTGCAAATACTTTTGAACCATCGTCGCAAAAAAACCACAACGCCCGTATATTATTTTTGCCCCGGTACCTCCTGCGTTATTCCAATCATCCATGGTAAAACCACAAACCATATTGATAACCACGAACTTTTTAGGCGTCCACACCCCGAAATAATCGGTCTCGATGATTACCCTCCAATACCAAGGTATCGTGTACATCTCGCTCAACGTGAAAGAGAATGAATCACCATGAATCAGCACTCCCGTCGATGAATAAGTATTCATGTTCTTGTACTCCGGAAAATAACACTTGAAATGCTCGTTATCCTCCAAACGAAGAGCCAGTCGCACCGACTTCTCCATCAAATCATCCGTCCTGAAAAAACGCACATTGACATTCGCCGAACTTTTTCCCGCAGGTACAACCACCAAATCCAAATCAATTTCGTAATGCACCCCCTCTATGGCAGTCGTTCCCTCTTTATCCACGACCACTTTAAAAGGACGATCATAATCCGCCACCTTCCCCATCGTCCGGACGGTAGCGGGAAGGATCACGTCTTTCATCGAGGCCGGAAGTGACGCGAACGAGTAATCAAGTGAATCCGTGTAAATTTCCGTGGTTGTCCCGTAATACCCCTTTATCAATTGAAAATAAATCCCTGCGTCATCCGTGGTAAAAACCTCGATATCCTTCTTTTCACAAGCCCCCAGAACAGCACTTAGTCCCAGTACAAATAAAATATCTTTCCATTTCATAACCTTACTATTTAACGATTAGCGATTTCCCCGGAAGGTAACGGCAACACGTAACGTTCTTCCCTAGGTTCATAAGCATTCATATCATTCCCATTCTCATCACTGGGAATAGCTGCATACAACCGTTTATACATGAAGAAAATTTGTCCTTCTCCCATAAATTCACGCAAATATTCCGTACGCAAGCGCCTCATAAAATCATCTTCCGAGATCACGGTTAAAACACCTAATCCCCTGCGTTCCCGTATTTTATTCAACCACGCATATTTATCCGCCAGCACGGGTTCACTCTCGGCCGCGATATAATACACCTCGCTCAACCGGATCAACGACATGAAAACGGCATAGAAATACTCGGTTTCCCCCTTCTCCGCGGGCTGGGCAATCTCCTCGTACTTGATAAAGTCATACCCGCCTTCACTCTCGTTGGAAGCCGTGCGCCACCACGCTTGGAACCGGTAATCCTGCGTCTCCCCTGCGAAAAGACTCATATTCACGAAATTCTTCCGGGGATGCAGGTAATTATTACCCGCCTGTTCCGAACTGAAATAATTGGAATGAATATCAGCCCGATCCTTCACGTAAATTCCCGCCAGTACTTCCGTCGAGAACACCCGATCCGGGTTATCCTGATTAGCCAGAAGTTTATTCGGATCGACAGCCGGGAAATATTCGTCTACTCTCGCATCCGTCAGTAGCTTGCGAGCCGCGGCCAATGCCTTCGCCTGCTCTCCCGCGTACAAGTACACCCTAGCCTTCAACGCCAACACGGCATAATAATTCATCCGCAACTGCCGATAACGCAGGTAAACATCCTGATCATTCTCCAGTGAAGCCATCGGTCCCCCCTCGATCACGGGGTCACTATCCGCCAACAAACTTTCCGACTCGTCCAAATCCCGCAGAATCTTCTCGTGCATCACCGAATCGGCAGTCAGCAAGGGCAAGGCCGACACCCTCGCCGACTCGTTGTAAGGAATCGCCGCCGCTTCCGGGTGATTCTTGTAAACCGGCCCGAACAACCGCAACATATCAAAATGCAAGAAAGCACGGAGTGCCAGCATCTCCCCTTTCAACATCCGGTATTCGGGTGTCAACAGAATCCCGTCACTCTCCTCAAGATTATCCAACACCACGTTACAATTCAATATCGTGTTATAAGCCTCCGTCCACGTGTTCGACAACCCCGTCTGGACCGAGTTATCCGCATAGTCGAAAGAACTTAATGCTGTCAGGTACGTGTTAGCCTGCAAAGGCGAGTACCGTTTCGAGATAACGTCCACCAGCTCGTAAGAAAGATTCTTCCCGTAAAGAGCCGTGGAGGCCACCTTATTGTAAATACCGTTTACCGCCATGTAAAACCCGCCTCTCGTCGAGAACAACTGCTTCTCAGACTGTTTATCCTTGGGTTGCACGTCCAGAAAATCCGAACACCCAACACCACACACAAGCACGATTCCTATACATATTATATTTCGTAATCTCATATTCATCAATCATTAAAAATTAAACGATAGCCCCGCTTCCATACTTCGGGCAAAAGGATATGATATACCTCTCTCCGACCGGATCGTCGATGCCCGGAACACGTCACGCATAGAAGCCTGAATCTTTAAACTACTCAACCCTAACTTTTTGATCCACCCGTCATAGAACTCGTATCCCACGTAAATCGACTCCAAGGTCAACACGTTCTCTTCCTGCACGAAACGGGAAGACATCGGGGTGGTCTCCGCACTGGCAATATCCTTGAAATGCACGATATCCCCCACATCCTGCCAACGCTCGTACAAGGCACGCCTGTCCTGATTCTTGTTCAAATCATTTTTCGAGATATTTTCCACCTTGTTATAGAGAGCCTCGTTAAACACGTCGGCCCCCATTTGGTAGCGGAAATTCAGGCTCACCGAAAAACCTTTCCAGTTCAACGACGAACCGATCACCCCCTCCACGTCGGGACGGGTATTCCCGCAAACCACCTCGTCATCATAAGAAAAATCGTACGTGTAACTTCCATCCTTCGCGTAAAACAACTCCTTCCCGTTCGAGGGATCAATCCCCGCCGACTTCACCGCCCAGATATCATCCGGGTCTGCCCCGTCGTAATACCTCACGGTATTCTCCCCTTTCCCGTTGGCGTTCAACGTCGAGAGCTTATTACCGATTTTATCTATCCGGTTCTTCTGTGTCCGCACGTTCGCCCGTACCATCCATGAAAAACGCTTCTCGAAATTCTGGAAAACATAATATGACACCGATGCCGTGAAACCTTGCGACACCTGTTCCCCGGCATTCGTCATGTAAGTCGCCGTGCCGGAAGACAACGGGGTACTCACTTTGATCAACAACGGGTCGGTCACCTTGTAATAGTAATCCGCTGTCAACGAAAACCGTTTATTAAACAACGTCACGTCCAGCCCGATATTCTTATCCACCGTGATCTGCCACTCCAGATCGGGATTACCAACCTGTGACAACTCGGCCCCCAACCCGAAATAGTTCATCGAACCGAACTGGAATGCGTAAGTCAACAACGACTGTGCCGAATCAAAACTCTGGTTTCCCGGATTCCCGATAGAAGCCCGCAACTTCAACACGTTAATCCAAGCCACGTGATCCATGATAAACTTCTCTTTGTGCAGGTTCCATCCCACCCCCACCGACCACGTGGTATTATACTTCCGGGAAGTACCGAAAACCGACGATCCACTCGTACGCAGGCTAAAATCCATCAGGTAGCGGTCATCAAAAGCATACCCTGCGTTAAAATACCCGTTCACCGAGCGGGACACCGACTCGTAATAAGCGGGCATGCCGTACTCCGGATACCCGTTGGAAAAAGAAGGATAAGAAAAATCCCCGTCTGGGAATCCCACCACCGAATACCCTTGCGAGAGCGATTTATTGCTGGATATATTTCCCCCGGCAACCAAATTAATCCTGTGCTTTCCCAACATCTTTGCGTAAGTAACACTTAACTCCGCCTCCACCTGATTCGTCCGGACATTATTCGAATAAAACTCACCCTTCTTGATAGTCTCCACGTTCTCGTAACGGGTATCATTCCGGGAATAAAACTTCTCCGTGTCATCATTCCCGTAAGTCAATCCCAACCGGGCACGTACCCGCCACTCCGTCGTGGGGAAATACTCCGCCATGAAATAATTACTCAACAAGAGATTCTTCCCCTCGTCCCGGCTATTCTGGCTTGCGTTCCATAGCGGATTCGAAGCCTTGAAGTAATCATTATATTCCAACCATTTGTCAACCGTCCCCTCCTCGTTATACTTTTTATAATAAGGATTCGCCGCCGCATACGCGCTAAAAGCCACGATCGGGTTCTTCAAATGAGTCGATGTCAACGAGAACTTATTCGAAAACTGGAATTTCGGCATCCGGTAAATCAAATCAATATTACCGCTGATCACGTCCCGCTCCGACTTCTCCATCACCCCGGAAATCCCGTTATATCCCGCTCCCAGACCGAACAGGAAATTCCCCTCGCCACCTTGCACGTACAGCGAATGCTTCTGGTTCACCCCCACCCGCAAAGGTTCTGCCAACCAATACGTGTCCACCCCGCTCTCTATCACTTTCAACTTTTCGTTATACAACTTATTCAACACCACCTCGTTCGTCGTCGACCAATTCACAGGCTCGTACCTCCCCGCCAACCGTTCGAACTCCAACTTCTCCCTCGCGTTCATCAGGTTATAACTCGACAAATCAGGCATCGAGAGATTCATGTTTCCCGTGTAACTCACCTGTAATTTCCCTGCCTCCGGCTTCACAGTCTCCACCACGATCACCCCGTTTGCCGCCTTCGACCCGTAAATGGCTGTCGAAGCCGCATCTTTCAGAATCGTGATCGACGCCACCCGGTTAATATCCAAGTCATTAATTGCCGCCAAAGTCGACTCGAAACCGTCCAGTATAAAAAGCGGCTGATTCGGGTCGGCATCCAATTCATCCCTCAACCCCAACATACTCGACTTTCCCCGAATCTCCATATTCGGCAACCTATTCGGGTCCGAGCCAAACTGGTTATCCTCGATAATAGCAAAAGCCGGGTCCAACGTCTTCAGACTTTGCAGGATATTCTGCGTCCCCATCGTCTTCAACTCCGCCGCCGAATACGTGGAAGCAGACCCCGTGAAACTCTCCTTCTTACGGGTAAAGATTCCCGTCACTACCACGTCTTCCAGCTTCACGTCCTCATCCCGCAACACGATGAAAAGCTCCTTCCGCACCTCTCCGGCCTTCAACTTCGGAATCTTCACCCTCTCGGTCTTCATCCCGATAAAAGAAACCACCAATGTTGCCGAATCCGCGGGCATCAACACCTTGAATCTCCCCTCCGCATCCGTGGCCGTCCCCACCGTTGTTCCCTCCCACCGCACCGTGACTCCCGGCAAAGGAACCTTCTTCTCATCCGTCACCTTCCCCTCCACCTGCCTGCCTTCCAACCGTGTCGAATCCCTCGTCCCGGCATTTACCAACACCGGGAATCCCAGTAACAAAACCATAAATAACCGAATAACCACGATTACCGCCATCCTTCGAGACAGTAACTTTCGCTTAAAAACTTTCCTGTCATAAGTTTTTTTCATAACTTTGATTGTTAATTAATAAAATTGATTTACACAAGGGGGTCATATTCAACGTTTCTCAGGCATAGAATACACCCTCTATTTTATTTTTCCGTTCCCTCTTTCAACGTGTTTAATGTTAGTTGCTCCAACCCTCCCGCTCCCCTAACCAACAAATCTTCCGGGTAATAAAAATTCATCACCTTCTCCAAAACCCTCAAATACTGCCGATTATAAATATAAAAACGAGTAATCAAATCTTTCATACCCATTAACTGACAAATGAACTGACTGTAAGAATCCAAACGTACACTCATCCGATGTTTCTTTCTCTTCTCACCTTCTTTTTCCACAAAATAGGGCCCGAATACCTCGTATAATTCCACATAATGCATTCCCAAATCACAATGATACAATAAACGCAGTAACTTATTCATCCTTTTCTGAGTTCTATACAACATCTGTAACTTCTCCCCTTCCGAAGTTTCTTCTTTTATCGAAGGGCAAAGAATTATTGCTTCACGCAATAAGAATCTTTTCAGTTCCTCGTTGTCGATAAGTTCTTGATTTTCTTTCATTTTATCCCTTATTAGATTATTAAATCTCCTTACATGGTAAGGTATACCTTACCAGTGTTTCTACAAAAAAACTATTCCTTTATTAAAAATTTAAACGACATGAAATCTAAGATTGAATTTTATACAATAGAAAAAGTAAAAGAATTCCGAGCTAAAGCCGATAATATGAGTATTAGATGTTTTGCCGATTGTCTAAATGTTTCACATACTTTCATACTTGAAATTGAAAAAGCTAGTACAGATACAGCATACAATTTAGATCATTTAAATGAAATTGCAAAAATACTAAAATGCTCTCTTTGGGATCTGATCCCTAAAGATCCACTTTAACCCGACGAAGGTTCATTTATAGAATAAGACTTTTTTATCATTCCAATTTATTTTTTTATATAACCTTATTAATATCCTGTCATTCATATTGAATCGATTCTCATGAAAAACACCCTCGCAAACCACATTTATTGATATCATTTTGCGTTCATTATATATTATATTCTACCTATATTTTCTGTATCATCTTGACATTATCGTTGAAAGTATGCCGTGAAAGTACACTTTTCAAATATCAATTCCAAATAATTTAACAATAAATTGGTCCCATGGCCCCCATTCTACATTATGCATTTATCTTTTCTTTATAAAATTTTAAACACATGAAAACGACATTAGACAAATACATAACAGAAAGAGTTAAACAAATAAGAGAAGAAAAAGGACTTACAAGAGAACAAGTAGACAACAAACTTGGCTTTGCTCCTGAATCGAACTACGTTTCACACGTAGAAAGAGATGACGAAAAATCATATAATTTATACCACTTAAACGAACTTGCAAAAATTTTCGGTTGCGCTATCGCAGATTTTTTACCACATCCCCCTCAAAAAGAGAACAGTTTAAAGGAATACCGGGATTATATCGCCGAAGCAAGAAGAAAAGCAAAAGAGGAACGAGAAAAGAAAAAGAAATAGATGATTATTTAAGACAATAACCTAAAACAAGCTTGGTAAGCTCTTGAATGACATTAGCAACAAAACGGAAGTTTTTCTTATTTTTGGTGCTTTTTTCTGATACAGATATACGGAAACATCTAAAGTTCCCCAAACAATTTTGTCGATAAGGTCCAACAAACAGTTACCACATCAATAAATCACGTTTCACTATTGCTTTATTATCCGCTCATGCTTATTTAACACTTGATTTCAGAAGAAGATCCCCGACCATTATCAAAAACGGGGATCGTTACAAACAGGACGTAATAGTGCTAGCATCTGTTTAGAAAGTCTTCAACTTTTTCCAAGTTCTCAGGTTCACAATAAAGATTCACCAATTCAATTTTATTGCTTGAAACATACATTTCCCCCGATTCTTTCAACCTGAAAATAACGTGATCTTTACCAAAACACCATTTACATACTCTATCACCACTATCCTTGATAACTGTCGACTTGCAAACATTTTTAACATAATTACTAATAATCGTGCCGTTGTCAGCTTGAATCAAGATTTTACCACCTTGTTGCACGTAAACAAATATACTGAACCCGTTAAAATCGTCGACATAGATTGTTGTGGATTCATCTTCATAAGCTTTTTTCAAGTAGCACGGCCAATTCTTTAGGCTTGTGTAAACATTGCTCTTTTCCATCTAAAAGTTAAAAATAAAAAGCCTCTTGTTTAGGTGTCCCACGTCTTCCAGCACGTTATGGATTTCCACCACCATGCAAGAAACAAAATACATTCATTACAACTACTTTACGTTGCTGCTGGAAGTTTTTAGGAATAGCAAAACTAGCTATCATCTTCATTCAGTCAAAATTTTCACACGTTTATTTTCACGATCAATAGGGATTCAATAATTATCAATACTTGAATAATAAATAATTTACTGTTTTCAATATTATTATTCCAATTGTAAAAAATACCAGAACCCTAATACTATCTTTTTTACTCTTGTCCTAACTTTACCTCTACTTTGGTAATACCCTGCCAAGATCTTACAGTGATTTTGTGTAACTCTCTCCATTATCCCGTTTGGAAATGAATTCAATACTTTTGTTTATGAGGAATCACTCCACGAACTCCTCCTTTCGGGTTTTCCATATCACCTTTATATCTTGGAATGAGATGCATATGTACATGAAACACAGATTGTCCAGCCGCCTCGTTCACATTAACACCAATATTATAACCATCCGGATGATAGCGTTCATCGATTATCCCCTTCACACACCTCAACACAATCTGCATTTCTTGAACTTCATTATAAGAAAGCTCAAAATAATTAGCTACATGACGTTTAGGAATTATCAACGTATGTCCCGGACTTACGGGAAAACCGTCATAAAACGCAACACAATTTTCCGTTTCACAAGCAATCTCAATATCCTCTTTCAAATTACAGAAAGGACAACCAATAATCGTCTCACTCATAATTAAATGTATAATTCCATAATTCAAATCCCATATTCATTGCAATCTGAACCATCGGAGAAAATGTCTGGTAAAAAATTTCACAAAAATGAGAATCATTCATATCCACCAAGTCATTCGGAGTATATCCCAATGACAAATAATCTTCTAACACCGCTTTATTTCTATCCGATGCCATATAAACACGTAAAGCCTCATGATGAGCATTTGCCAATCTGGGAAGATAAACATCTAGTAATGGTAATTTATTGCTCTTCGAAGAATTGATACTTGGATCTACTGGTAATAAATTCCAAAGTAGATCGTGAGAAACAAAACTCCACGGGATAAAATGATCCAAATCATAATTTCCCACATATAATTCTCGCCCGGTATAAATACACGTTAATTGTCCATTCGTCTGAATTACGGTATTCCAAAACGCACGTTGTTTTGTAAGTGAATCGCGACATTCTGGCTTAATTAATTTATTTGGAATATTAGGCACATTAGGATTACGAGTTTGTAGAAACAACGTAAGATTCCAATAAGCAAAATCCATCAAAATCCGGTAATTCTCCTTCAAATAATCACTCCAAGCAGGATTTATCTCGACCCACCATTCATTTTGTTCTTTTTTCAATGCATACAAACAAACATTTTCAAATGTTTGAGAACGTTCAACCACCTGTTTATCATCAGATGTATCTATCCACGGACGCAGAAAACGGAAAGGAACATTCAACGTGAAAACACGTAGCAACGATCTAATTTCCTTTCGATGCAGTTCTTTCCTTAAAGTATCCATAACCTCCTTTTTACTTGCATCTATCGGAATACCCGTCAGTACTTGCAATTGTTTAACCGCCACGTACATAGAATCACTTTTTCCAAAAGAAAGACGAAAATAATGAACCGGATACCATGCATTAGCAATCATTGAAATAATAATATCCCAAAGCTTTATCCGTGAAGTTCCCGTACCCACATATATCTCTAAAATAGAAATAAACCAATAATATTTATAGGTCGCAACAGTCGAATTAAATACTCGACTCAAACAATTGGTTGTTAATACCTTTGATGAAGGAATTTCCATATGATTTCTTTTATTACCTTATTAGAAATTATACTATACTAACATAAACAGAATCATCAATTAAACAAAAATTATCCAATAAGTTCGTCACATAATCATTCTACAAATATTTTTTCACAAATACTTCTCATCAAATACCATATGAGTTTCCCCTAAAAAGGCGGCAACTTAAAAATTGGTATCGTTATTCTAATTCAATTACAAAAGCTGTTTTATAATAATTACTTAGCTGTTTTAGTTATAAGTTTAATCTCTCCGGTCATTACATCTTTTAAGATCGCTTTTACAAACTCATGAACATCAATGGAAATAAGTGTTGTTTGATTTTCATTTTCATACTCATATTTCACCTCTTTAATCTTCATTGTTCCACAGTAACAAGTTTCTACATATGCATCTACAAACTTATAAGTTGCAGCTAATTCATTACTACCATTTTCAGGCAATCCTTTTTCTAATTCATCAAGCGAAGATATGATTCGCCCTTCAGCATCTCTGATGTTACGATCCTTAATTTCTAATGGAACATGTGTTGCATCACACCATCTATGTTTGACGTCCATGATATCAAGTCGTTGCTTATACCTAGAAAGACTAAATTTATTAGTTTCCGAGTATTGTTCATCTATTAAGAATAAGCAATGACGCACTGAAATATTAATATATAACTCAGTTTGTCCAATAATACAATCTTCAACATTAGGTATACGCAATTCTTTCAAACCAATGCCATAATGATTAGCATATTCTTTTGCCCCTTTTTGAAACCCTATCTTTGTCACCATAATACCTGCCACATTATCCAAATCATATAAAACACCAAAAAAATCTCTGACTTTACCTATCGGGACTGTACTATTATAGTTCTTACACTCAATAGCAACACAAGTTTTAATTCCTGATTTTTCATATTCCCAATAGACATCTATTTGATGTTTCTGACCAGATCTGCCTGTCAACAGAATATTATGCTTTACATCTATTGTTTTCACAACATCTGTTTTAGCTAATTCTCGATATACCTCTTGAGCAAATTTTTCATATTCAGTATTCGGATTCATAATAATATCGTATCATGGTATATTTTGTATCTCTAATCAGCATAATATCTATCAAACACCTTCCTAAACACATCACGTTCCCTCTAAGAAATCCACTGTTGTAAAAACAATGTCAGTCATTCTTCTAGCCACTCTTACCTCCGCAACTATCTTCTCGGCGATATCATAATTCAACATACATTCCTTGCAAGCATCAAACATTATATTCAAATCCACTTTATTGAAAAGTAAATGTTCAAAATCCTTTTGTTTCTTCTTCAAATCAACTGTTTTTAGCAATTCGACCGTCGTTTACTTAAACTCTTGTAAATCATGCATTCCACAACGTTGTGATAGAAAATTGTAATCCGGTTTTGCTTGTGAAAGTAAAAATATCAAGTCATAAAAATCACGACCTTTAGCACGAGCTAACATAGCTACAATTTTCATACTGCATAATACCCCAAAAGTATCGAGATTACTTATAAAGTGCTAAACGCCTCTTTCACCGTTTGAGCCATTAAAATCCTACGTTGTTTCAAAAACTCAAAATAATTCATATGTTCCCACCCCTCAGGTAAAGCATGCCAATAATACTGTTGCTTTTGTTGTTCCTGAGTTAATCGACTTAAATATTTAGGTAAATACTCGGCCGGAGCCGTATCTGCTATTTTTATATTGTCACTCCATTCAACTAACGCGTAATTTGCTATTTGATTGGTTTGCTGTTGCTCGGTAATTCCAATACTTATCAAATATGCCTTAGGAAACAAATGATGTATTTCAAGAGGTGACTTTTTGGATCTCAAACCTTCTTGTAACAAATCATGAACTTTCATTTTTGAAAAAAGTCCATCCGCATTCAATATATTTAAAGAAGCATAGTAAGCATACATGGAAGGACTTGTCGCCGATGAAGTAGCTAAATTATTGGGCAAAGTAATATTCCAAAAATCATCTGTAAACTTCGTGTTTATAATGTTTAAAAGAACATTTTTAAATTGTTCCACCGAATAAATTCCTCGCAATTGAGACAAATCAAATTCCATCTGAGATTCAGGAGAACCCGTATATCGTCCAGTTATGATACACATAAAAAACCATTGAGATATGAGTTTCCGTAATTCAAACATATCCATTTTATACTCTTCCCTACCAATAAGAAACATCGTATAAACATAGATAATCGTTGTTTTAGAACTTATAATATCACCTTTTATATATCCAGCTTGTTTGATACATTTCAAATATTCATGCCAATTGGTAATATCAAGAACCTTCTTATTAGCTTCTTTCAGTAATTCAAATTGTTTCTCCCTTCGTTCCTCGCTAAAATTACCCGTTTCTAAATCTTTTCCTCGAAGAATACTATACACATATTTCAATACAGCCCTCTTAAAGCACAATCCTACCGACACTCGTAACATTTGATCCGGGCTGGGAGTTATGATGTAGTTAAACGCAGAAGCCGCCTTCATGTCGGGAGTACGAGTTTCATGACAGAATCGCTCTAGATCGGTTCTACCTTCATCCCAAAAAACAGACATGAGAGTCAATATAAAATCAGCCTGATTCAAAGTTTTACCTTGACTATTGATCCGCACGAAAATATCAGAAACTTCTTCTTCCGAAATATTAGCTGACAATTCCAAAGCCGAGAAAGAATAGTGCTCTAAATTTTTCACATTTTGGATCGTTTCCCATATTTTAGCTTTTTCATCTTCTGTTAAAGCACGAGAGGCTTCCAAATTTTTTATAAAATCACCAATAAAAACATGTGCTTTAAAATCAGGTTGCCATAATTTCGAAATATCTTGCACGTACTCGGGACTTCGTCGTGAGGCTGCATCTGGTATCTCAAATTTTTCTTCTAAAGGTTTAAACGAAATTATAATATGTTCCTTATTGAAATTCTCTCGAATTACCTCTTTACCTTTCATCACGGCAAAATAACAATAAATAACCGACAGGATAGCCTTTATACATAGAGTCAAAAAGATCACGCACTTTAATATCTTTCCACACAAAAGGACGTTGTATGTCAGGAAGCCCAACAATTCCCATATCTATATCATTCACAAGGGCTTGTAACTTATAGTTTACTTCACGAAAAAGAGTTGCCATACCTTAGAATATTACAATTTACCAATCCTCATTTTTATACACACAACAAACATCCCCTCTACAAACACGAAACGCTCGAACTAATCACACAAACTTAATAAATAAAACAAATATGTTAGTCTTTTTACAAAAAAATAATATTCCAATTACAAAGCAATTATGTTCACCTTTCGATTTGTCCCTCAACTTGGGGGACTATCCATAAAATTTCTTAATATACAGATTCTGATTCATCATCAATTTATCACATAAAACTTACTCTTTGTCTGAAATTTATAGTATTTTTGAACACCCTATTCATTAGTAATAGAGAAATTTCATGCAATTAGTAAACATTTTAGAGAAAAAACAAATAAATATCAGGGAACACTCATTAAATTAAGATATGATCACCAAACAAGAAATACTTCAACTCCTAAACGACACAGAATGTCATAGAGTAGAGCGAACAATATCTAAGAACGATATGGATAAGTTCTGTCAGGCGATATGTGCTTTTTCCAATGACCTTTCGGGTGACGGGAAGAATGGCTATTTGATGATTGGTGCATACGACAATGGAAAATTAAGCGGATTAAAGGTAGATGATGGGTTGTTGTTGAAGATAGCCAATATTCGTACGGACGGGAATATACTCCCTCAACCTCTTTTAACAATCGAGAAGTTCACTTTTGAAGGTGGAGATTTGCTTGTCGCTGAAGTGCAACCCGCTGAATTTCCTCCGGTCCGCTACAGAGGACGTATTTGGGTTCGAGTTGGACCTCGAAAAAGTATAGCTTCAGAAGCTGAAGAAAAGGTATTGACAGAAAGAAGACTTTCAAACGTCCGTACTTTTGATGCCAAACCATGCCTTGGGACTTCGTTACAAGATTTAGATATATCACTTATCAAGAAAGAATTTCTATCTAAAGCAGTTGCAGAAGATATATTAGCAGAAGACAAACGCTCTATAGAAGAACAACTTGCCTCTCTAGGATTTTTCGATTTGAGATATAATTGCCCAACCATCGGTGCCATTATCCTTTTTGGAAATAACCCGGAAAGATTCGTGCATGGTTCTTATATCCAATACGTACGATTCAAAGGAAAAGACAGAGCAGGCGATATCATCCATGAATTCAAATTTGATGGGAATTTATGTAAATCCTTGCCCAAGATAGATACTTTTATTGAAACAAGTGTATCCATTAAACGCCCAATCCCGGTAAGTGTTTTACGGGAAGAAATTGTTTCCCAATATCCTTACTGGGCAACTCGTGAACTTTTGATGAATGCAATTATGCACCGCGATTACGATTCAAATGCACCAATTCAATTTTATGAATATGACGATCGTATTGAAATACAAAATCCGGGAGGGCTATATGGTAAAGTTAGCCCGATAAACTTTCCAAATGTAAGTGATTATAGAAACCCGTTCATTGCAGAAGCGATGAAGGTATTGGGGTACGTCAATCGCTTTAGTAGAGGAGTCTATCGAGTTCAAAAAGAATTACAGGAAAATGGTAATGGAGAAGCAATGTTTGATTTCTCTCTCCATACCGCTTTTAGGGTAGTCGAAAATGTATCGAAAAAATACTTTGAGGAAGGCTTTGGAACAGATACTCAAGAAACATCCAGAAAACATCCAGAAAACATCCAGAAAACATCCAGAAAACATCCAGAAAACCAAAACAACCCAACAACAAATAATTGATGCAATCAAAGCAAATCCAACTATTACAAGAAAGGAATTGATTTATCTGTTAAACAGTACCGAGGGAAGTATAAAACACCACTTATCTCAACTAACCAAAAAGGGAATAATTAAAAGAGAAGGCTCCGATCGGACGGGCAGATGGGTCGTGAATGAATATCCGCAATAAAAGCTGTTAACTCAAAAACGAACACCTTTTTCTTCTAATTCAGAATTCCAAAATCCCTCTTTTGAGATTAAAAACCTATATTTGAAACCCGATAAGAAAAACGTTTCTTATTCGTTTCAACATCAAAGTATATATTTACGATTAAATGTTAGCATACACATATATAAGCAAAGGAAACTTCAGATTCCAAGAGAAGCCGATACCTCAAATATTTCAAAATAAGATTGTATTTACTTATAAAACGAGTTCACAATAACCACTACATATCCTCCAACGATAGGCAAACCCTATCAATCTGATATTTTGGCAATAACTTATTCTTAAGATGCTCTACTTTTGCTGCCAATAACTCTGGCTTGAAGTTCTTCTTTTGTCGCTTTACTTCTGCTGCTACTGCTTGATTTTTCTCCAATTTCAGAGCAACAATATCAATTTCGTTCTGATTACCTTTAGGTTCCCACCATGAACCAATGGCTCTGTACTGGAAACTTTCAGCAAACTGCTGTTTGAAATATCTTTCCAGCATGATGCCCGAATAAGTCGGGTAGTCTGATTTGATAATAGCCTGTAAACCAATAAAGTTCTTTATCTCTATCAGGGAGCGATGACGGTCGAAATAATTGAACCAAAAACGAATAAAGTTGTCCTGTATCTCATATCGAACAGCTTGACTTCCCTCTTTTGCCAATATTGGGCGTTGACGAACAATGATGTTGTAATCTTCAATAAGTCGCTTGATTTGACCGCCTATGCTTTTATCTCCTAATGCAGTTTCTATTTCGGGTTGTGTATTGACACCGCCCGAAATGGCACTCAGGATAGAGAAATAGGTGGCATAGTTTTTCCCAAACTCTTCTATCAACAGGTTTTTCCCTTCATCGGTAAAAGGAGAGTTTTCCCGAACCATAAATGAAATCATTTCGTCTATGTTCAATGTGATGTTGTCGCAAAACAACTCAACATACTTAGGAACTCCACCTGTAAAGGTATAGAGCGCAAGCAAATCATCATTGGTGTAACTTGGATTGTAATCACGCATAATTTCTTTCAGCGTGTTTAAATCAAAAGCCGATAATTTGATGATATTGTCTGCTCTGCCGAATAGAGGCTCTTTATTGTTCTGGAATATTTTCTGCATCAATGAATAAATAGAGCCGGATACAATCAGATTCATTTTTGATTTCTTTCGATAGGTGTCCCATATATTCTGCATATCGCTATACACCGATTCGTTGATGTTGTAGAACTCCTGAAACTCATCTATAACAAGATTGAACGGTTTCCGCGAAGCCAACTCCATTAGATATTGGAACAAAGACCGAAAGGTGCGTATTTCAGCAGGAATAAAAGTATCAAGCGATTGACTGATAATAGGAATAAATTCGGAGCAAAGCGTTGCTTCGCTTTTACGACCAACAAACAGATAGACAGTCGATAAGCCTTCAACTGACTTCATAATAAGGCTAGTCTTACCAATTCTTCTTCTTCCGGTTACTACTGTCAGACGAGAATAGTCGCTGAACGATAAATTTTGTATTCGTTGCAACTCTGCCAATTCACTTGTTCTATTATAAAACTTCATGTTTTTATCTCTGTTATTTCCGTAACAGTTACGGCGGTTACAAAGATAGAAAAAAGTTTGGATATGCCCTCATCTTTCTCTATTTTAAACCAATAAATACTTTTCTTGAATACTAATCCGTTATTACCGTGCAAGTCAGAGAGCAAGTGACCGCACAAGTCTACCCAACAAGTTTAGTCGTAATGAAAAACATATATATAGTATAATTTTGTCTTATCTACATCCTTATATTCAGCAGATTATCTTCAAACGAAAGATATAAATAATTTGCATTGACGTACAAATCGTGTCCTTTATTGCAAATTATTTATTAGCCTCCAAACAAATGGGAGTAAGTTACCCAGCAAATAATGGTAAAATAAAAAGAATATTTAACCTAGGATTTATACACAAATATATTCCAAATAAAGGACAAATAAGTTCCAAATACTACCCCTTACTCAGAGCTCATTCGAAGCTCAAACGTTGATCATCCATAACGGGATGACTAAGCCACGTGTAAGCTTCGAATGATCTTCGAGAAAAAGGTAGTTTCTCTATTACATTTCCATTCTTTTTCTCCTAGTTCTCACTAGAAACGCAAACTTTGCGGATATAAATCACGGGGAATACAAAATTTTCCTGTTTGCGAAAACATATAAAGCCAATTCGGAAAACCATCTCACGTAAATATTACAATCCCTTTAATGATTTCAGAATTTTCTCGAACTCCGGATTCGAAGGACGAGGCATATCCAAATGAACCACTTTACCCTCTTTATCCAACAAAATATAACGAGGAATCGTGGTAACCTGATAATAATGTACAAAAGAGAGCCACTTCCGGTCGAACACCAATTGAGTACCCTTTAAAGGATTTTGTTCTAAAAACTGAATCCACTCCTTCTTATTGAGATCTATCGCGATACTAACAAAAAAGATATTCTTCTTTTTAAATTTCTCTTGAATCTTCTCCAGATAAGGAATCTCCTTTTTACAGGGAGCGCAATAAGTCGCCCAAAAATCAATCAAAACGTATTTCCCTCTAAAATCCTTTAAAGAATAGATTTTCCCATCTTTATCTTCATATTCAAAGTCGGGAGACTGATCTCCAACTTTTGCCCCTTCTTCTCCATCAGCAAAAGCGTTGATAGAAAACAACATACACAAGCACCATACAATAATTTTCATAACTGATCATTTTATTATTTGTTCATACTCATTTATTTCAATATCATAAAAACCGGAAGACTTAAAATCCCCCAACAAATATTTCGCAAAATGCGAACGCAACTTATTCTCAAAATACCAGGCAGAAACCCCATCATACGAGTGCCGCCCGCGTGGCAACAACACGAACTCCACATCTTTGCCATGATTAATGAAAGCATCCACCATGCGAATCGTTTGCACAGGATGAACATTCCCATCCATACCGCCGACAATAAGCATTAAATGACCTTTCAGATTTTTAGCCAGTTCCATATTTGTGGGCAAATTTGCTGAATAAACCGATTTTTCATGAATTATCACGGAATCTCGCCCGTCTTTCGTTTCGAGTTTCTCCTCTATCACCTTCACTTCCTCGTCGATAGCATAATGACTTTCCACATAGAACTGCGAGTAAATATTATTATCATGATTACCCGCCGATGATACACATGCCTTATAAAAATCGGGATAGGTACAAATCGCGGCGGTAGACATCATTCCTCCCCCGGAATGCCCGTATATCCCCACTCGATCACCGTCTATGAAAGAATGACGAGCTATCAACTGCTCCAAGCCACATTTATCGTCTGCCAAAGCATGATCACGAATACTATTGTAACCGAAGGAATGATACTCTCGTCCCCGGAGCGGGAGTCCCCCCCGATGATTGAAAGCAACAACGATAAAGCCAACCTGAGCCAAAGCCTCATTCGTAGATCCCACTTCAAATGTTAACGGGACATTATCCGTCTGCGGCCCGGGATACACGCAAGAAATAATCGGGTATCGTTTCGTGGAATCAAAATCGAAAGGTTTCCACATAACACCATACAAATCTGTTTCTCCATCTGCAGCTTTCACTGAAAAAGTCTCAGGCATCTTCCACCCTTGTTTATACATATCATTCAAGTCCAGTTCACTCAACTTAAAAACCAGATCACCCTGCCGAGTATCCCTCACCGTAAATTGATAGGGAAGATCCGGACGTGAAAAAGCATCTATTATAAACCTTTTACTTGGGCAGAATATGACATTATGCGTTGCTTCTTCAGGAGTGAGAACAACCATTTTTCCCTTCCCGTCAACGTTAGCTTTACAAATCTTCGCGTAACTGGGATTTTCCCCGGGAGTAACGCCATACGCTTGAAAATAAACCGTCCGGTTTTTCTCGTCTATCGAGACGACTTTTCCTGCCGTCCAGTTACCCGAGGTTATAACATTTTTCAAGTTACCTTCCCCGTCGTAATGGTAAAGATGTCCATGCCCCGTACGCTCTGACCACCAGATTATATCCTTATAATCATTTAAGAACGTGATCGAAGCTAATTCAATGCCGATATACGGATCCCCTTCTTCATGAATAATGACTTTTACATCTCCGGTCGAAAGATCTACTTCACAAACGTCCAACATCGTATTTCGCCTATTTCTACGTTCCAGATAGAGTTTATTTGCTTTCGTATCCGAATGAAGTATCCTCATTTGCTGATCTTGCCACTTATCAATTTTCACTTTCTTTTGCGTCTTTGTGCTCACGTCATATAGCGTTATTTCATTGTACAGCACAACAGAATCTCCGACTAAAATTATCGGTGAATTCTGAGCCAATGGCCGTCCCTTCAAACAATTTATGTAAGAAACCTCTCCCAAACCACGCAAATCTTGACGAAACAGACAAAAGTTTTTAGAATCATCAAACCAAAGAGGTGCTAACGGAACTTCTTTCGTTATCTTCCCCTCATCCGTGTAACTAAACCCGGGGATTCCATCAAAGGTTAATTGCACCACGGTAGAATCTTGTAAGTCCCGGATATAAGCATTATGCTCTTTACCAAAAACCTGATACCTTCCATCAGGTGAAATGCCGGTATCAAACCTCATCCTCCTAGGCATCATATCGGAAGGGTTAATCTCCTTTTTCGTGTAACTCAATTTTCTAGTCTTCCGGTTATATTCGAATATAACATTTCCGTCCATCCAATTGAGTATTTCCCCTCCCTTGTTGAAATAAATTTTCCAAAAACCAAGTTTCTTCGGATCATATTTCCTTCCCGTGGCTTTTTCCATTTCAGCAGCCAAGTAAATCGGATCCCATAACTTCTCTACCTTTCTTGCCTTTAAATCCACATAATAATATTTTTCTTCTCCCTCTTTCACTTCCCGAAACCAAAAATCATCGCTCCCCTGGGTGAAGAATGGAGTTAATTGATCACTATTCCAAGGGAGCCTGTTTGACTTGGCTTTTTCTGCTTGTTCATAATTTGCATTTTGGGCAAATAAACCACACGACAAATTAAGAAAGAACAAATAAACAATAAATTTCTTCATAAGATACACTATTATTTTTGAAAGATTTTCATGATTTCATTTCGCAAGGGTTCCACTTTCGCCCCTGCTGTAATAATACGATTATTCTCATCAATTAACACAAGATGAGGGATCCCGTTGGTGATATTATACAGTTGACACAAAGAGTTTTCCCGCTTAAACCCCTCCAAATTAGATCCTTGAATCCAGACCAAATTCTCCTCTTCTATCGCTTTTACCCACTTTTCCTTGTCATCATCCATAGAAATCCCCACGATTTCAAGCCCCCGGTCGTGAAACTCCTCATAGAGCTTCTTCAACTGAGGAGTAAGTGCCCGACAAGGTGCACACCACGAAGCCCAAAAATCAATAATCTTCATTTTAGCCTTAATCGAATATAAGGTAAAAGATTTCCCCTCCGCATTCTGCACGGTAAAATCCGGAGCCACCTGTCCCGCGGCTAAAGCCTCCTTTTTACATATTTGCTCATTTATCGCTTTCCCTAAAGCATTTTGCTGCAACTCTGCGGACAACAGACCGAATCGTTTTTTCAATTCATCCAAAGGGAGCCTCTCGGCCCTATTGGCCAGTTCACATAGGGCGATATAGGAGTCTGCATGTTGAGTCAGAAACGCTTCTTTCTCCACATCGGCAGCCTGCTGCAGAGAATCCACAAACCCTTTCAATTGCAGGAAATGTTCACTTTCAGGATTCCTGATTGCTACCATATATTCATCCCGCACCTGAGCGACAGCTTTCGACAGGTTGATGTCGATAGCCAAATATTTATTGGCAAGTTGCTGCGTGTCACCACCACCCGAAATTTCACTGAATCCCAGATTACCAGGATCCAATTTCACCTCGTACTCCTTATCCTCTAAATAAATTACGGTCTGAGCAAACACCCCCTCAACCGACATGATTCCCACCGTCAATTCGGGAACACTCCCTTGCATCTCGAATTTCCCGTCCTTAATCTCCGCCACGGACAACGTATCACACATTTTTCCGTTATAAGTAACAAGAGTAACTTTTCCCTCTTGCACATCTCCTATTGTTCCTCGTATTTTATATCCTTCAGAAGAAGTACATCCCATAATCCCCATCCCGATCAAAAAGATCGCAATAGAACTAATTTTTCTTTGTTTCATACAAATTTATCCTGTGATTTATTTACAATCATCTTAATTTCAAAAGGCAGTCTTGAAATGCCAGAAACTTGCAGTCCCCTTGTTCAATTATTCATCCAGAATTTCAGCGTATCTCTGCAAATTGATCCCGTAAGTTGTTCTCATGTATTCCACGACCAAATCATATTTGTCATTAATAATCCGATTCCCTACCTGATCCAATGGATCTTCGGCATCAACAGGATACATCTCCCGAACTTCCTCTTCCGGGTAAGTCATTGCCACTCGGATCATATTCAAAAAATCCAATCGCACACGTTCTTCCACGGTTCCTGCAATAGGCCCCGGATTTTCATCATACACGATAGAGCCCCATTCATTCTCAAACAACCGGGTAATCCAAGGCATCCATGTCGGAGCGCCATAAGTTTGCCTTCCATTCAAATTGGTTATCGGTTTAAAATCTTCCCCTAATTGAGAAGCAAAACCTCTACGTTTGTAAGCATTATCCGGATCTTTATCACACAAATCAATTAATATGTTTTCAGCATAGAAATACTCCGGCAAATAAGGATTCTCTTCTTTCCATTGCTCAAAGGAAATATAACGCCTCCCTATTTTGGTCTCATAATCCGACATCCCGGCAAAACCTGGTGCGACCTCATAATCTCCTGTTTCAAAACGTGTTTTCAACCCCGGATAACTAAATGTACACGCAACCCCATGAATCTGTTCTGAAGTCAAACCAGCCTCCAATTCATCACTCGTAAAACTCAAACTCCAATAATCCAACCCATCTTTCTTAAATTGGATATGATTCTTTTGGTAGGTTTGCGAACGAGGATTTCCATCATTAAAATCATTTACCAAGTACAGATAATAGGGTAATGACCTCCGATCCTCTTCTTTATTCTTATCCATCCCTCCTAACAACCATTCTTTTACTAAATCCAGATATATCTGTATTTCCTCATTACTAGGAGTTGTACAAACATAAATCGGATCGTTATAAATTGGAGTTGTCCACATCCGATTTAAATGCGTACTATCTACATTTTTATAAATAATATACATCCCCCAATCTTTAGCTATTTGTTCAATCTCCCTATCCCATGGATCATTCCCTTGGGGAAATTCAAAATCAAGCAAATCTACTCTTTGCACGGTCCCCACTCCATCATCATCCGTACATGAAGCCAAGCCCAACAAGGCCAGCAACAACACCCTATATATTTGTTTTATCAGCATAACGCAATTCGATTAACATTTAAACATCATTTTCTCGGTTCATTTTGCTCCAAACCAGAATTATATTCAAAAGCTTCATTCGGAAGCTGAAGCGTGAAACCAGGATCATTTTTCTCCAACACATACTCGGAAGCATTGCCGGAAGCATCATACCAAACATGTTTTATCTCTTCCATTCCATAGCGACGCAAATCAAACCAACGATGATTCTCGAAACACAATTCTCTTCGACGCTCATCCCGGACAAAAGCGATCAACTCATCCGCGGCACTAATATCCGTACTCACAAATGCCGCGGCACTAAACCTTTTCACTCGTAATTTATCAAGCAAAGCCTGAGCCTTCATTTGAAATTCTCCATTTCCCGTTTCTTTATAAAGCATTGCAGCTCCCTCCGCCGCGTTCAAATAAGCTTCTGTGACCTTAAAAGCAACGCCCCACTTTCCACCATTCCAAGAAACCTCTATATTGTAATTACTAACAGCCTCAAATTTACTCACGGCCTTTTTATACCTTGGAGTATATCCATAATCTATTACTTCCCACATTAAATAATGATCTCGCCGTAAATCCGTAAGATCATAAGTTCTTATTAAATTATCTGAAGCCACGGCAGGGATATAACTTGTGAAACCTTTATCTCCACTATAATAAACCCTTGTTAGTGGCAGTTCCAATACATCTCCTTGATTCCCAAACAAAAATATAATCTCCGGATTTTCCCAAGTATAATAACTCCTATAAGTAGGATTCATTTTCTCATTGGGTAGAGGCTCTCCATTTAAATCCAATACTTCGTAACCATAATCGGTAATAACTTTTTCCCCGTAAGCCAACGCCTGCGCCCAATTCTCCATGTACAAATACACGCGGGAAATAAGTAATTGCACACAAGGTAAATTGATCCGGTTATTTTGTAAACTCCACTCTCCTTCCGGCAATGTCTTAAACAAACGTTCCGCTTCCAATAAATCTTGTATTATCCGCGTATAAACTTCCTCAACCGTGTTCCTTTTCATTCCGCTTGTCCCCATCTCGGCCGTCAACTTCAAAGGTACTCCCGGCGAATCTTTACCCACGGAGTAAGGTTTTCCATACAAATTTATCAAGTGAAAATAAAAATATCCCCGGAAAGCCAAAGCTTGAGCCATGACCCTATTCCTTTCCTCTTCAGATCCCTGCACCTCATCAATATAATCCAAAACAGAGTTACATCCAAGAATTTTTTTGTACACTTCTCCGTAGGTATTATATCCACTAAACTCATCTTTCATGTTTTTAGCCCACGTGTAAGCCATCCAGATTTTATTTATCTTCTCTTCCTCAGAAGCATTCGCCTTCCAATCCGGCCGAATAGCCACATCGTCATCGAATAACCCCAACACCCCGTAAAACTGCCCATCACTATATCCCGGTCCCATATATACTTCTCCCAGCAACAATTCGTCTAATGATTTAACTAATTTGGGAACATATTCACTCTGGGATTTAGGCTCCAAGAAATCACCACATGATGCCATAAAAAACATGGTCACCAATAACCCGTATTTTATCATTCTATTCATAAAAACCTCCTTTTAAAAACCAACAGTTACACCAAAAGAGTATGTCTTGGGCTGCACGCTATCTCCCAATTCCGGATCAAAACCATGAAACTTTTTATCGGCAATCACAAACACGTTATTCATAATTGCGTTGAGCGATAAACTTTTCACTCCTATTTTCGCGCACCATTCCTCATTCATATTCCAAGTCAACGACATTTGTTGACAACGCAAAAAATCGGCATTTACAACCATCACGTCCGACTGTCCCCACATATCATACACGTTATACGATTTTCCATCTTGAAGATTAATCATATTAGGAATACGACCGGCATAAACTCCCGGAATATTTGTATTTTTCTCGTCTCCGGGCACTTTCCAACGTTTCTTCAGATCCTTACTCAAATTTACGTTAGATAATGGAATATTGCCGCTCGCGGGATATGGATTCGGCAACCTTTTCTTGGCTCCCAACAACAAAGAAAAATTCGCCCCGAACGTCAAACCTTTCCACCTCAAACGAGTTGTCAAACCTCCAGTGAAATCTGGCTCGGTTTTACCAGAATAAACAAGTAAATCCGTGTAATCGGAAATTTCCCTTAAAACAAGATTATTATCTTCATTTCTCACATAATCCCCCTGCTCGTCCTGCTCAAAAAGTAAATTATATTCCGGACTTCCGTCATTCGGATTGATACCTTTAAAATTATATGACCAAAAACTAGATACCGCATATCCCTCTTTCAATACCTTATCAGAAGATCCCGACAAATAATCTCTCAGCGTAATTTCACTAATCGATTGGGTTTTTGCCTTATTCCAATTTTTAGATGAATTTAACCCGATCGTCCAAGCCCAATTCTTCGTGCGTATTGGTGTAATATTCAACGTGTACTCTACTCCGGAATTCACAATACGCCCACCGTTCACCTCTGTTCCTTCCCTACCATACTCTAAGGCTATTCGTTGATTCACAATATTATTGGACGTTCTCGTGTAATATTCCAAGTTCATCGTGATCCATTGAATAAATTGAACATCTAAACCAAAGTTCCAAATCTTCGTACGTTCCCAACTCAAATGGGGATTAGGAATACGAAAGATAGTCGACATATAATCACCATAATAAAGTTTCGTGGTCCCCATGCTCAATATTAATTCAGGACTTATTGAATTCACCGCATTTCCCTGAATACCATAGGACACTCTCATATTGAACTGGTTCAATATATTAGAAATACTATTCAACCAAGGTTCTTGAGCAACATTCCAAGAAAGCCCGAAAGAATAAGTCGGGTCGAAACGTTTATTCTGATCCTGCCCGAAGCGATTGGAAGCATCGTTACGTATACTGGCATTCAACACGTATCTATTTTTATAAGAGTAAGCCAAGGTGGCAAACAAGGAAAATTTATTATCCGTCAACGTGCTTCGACTCCATCCTGCTCCATCATACAAATCCTCTAAAATTCCCCATCCTGTGACAGGAGCATTACCAATAGGCACCAACTCCTTTATTGGTGTCGGTCTTATAACACTCTCGCCTCTTTCTGCCACGTACCCATAAATCTTTTGTCCCCTATTCTCTGTTTTAGTTGACGACACTTCCGTACCTATCAATAAGTTGATCCGATGATCTTCTTTCAACGTTTTCTGAAAAGTAATCTTATTCTGAACATTCCACCCCAGTACATCCGAATTTCCATTATATAATTCCCCTCCGGATGGCAACATCGCTGCTTTATACTTATCCGAACCAAACATTTCCGAGCCGAAATCATACCCTCTATAATTCTTGGCCACGTAATGGGTTTGTTCTCCCGCATAAGACTCTGATACCCCGACATTGTTATTTATACCACCCACAAATTCATACCTTAACCAAGGTGTAATATCCCATGAAAAATTCAAATTCCCGTTTATTTGAGAGGACTTATTCTTTGAATAACTATGTTGCATCTCATTCAAAATATTAAAGCCTAGTAACACGAGGTTTTCATTATACCTGTAATTCGCTCTCAATTTTTGAAAATACTGGTTACCGGCATCATCATAAGCCAACACAGAACGGCTGGTCGATGTCGCATATTCCAAAGGATTAACACCTGCCGCATATCCCCAAGTCCGATTAACACTCCCGATCAAACTCATATCCACACGAACTTTGGGATGTAATTCAATTCCGACATTAATACGTCCACTCAGATTTTTCGCATCATTATCCTTTTCCACTCCAGCCTGATCACTGTATCCCAAAGAAACATTATACACGATTTTCTCGCTTCCGCCGGATATACTCAAATTATGGTTATGACTAAAAGAATTACGGGTCAACAATTTAAACCAATCCGTATTCGTCTGTCCCAATCTTTGTATAGCCATTTCGGCCTCTTCTTTAGAAATTTGCTTGGCATAAAACAGAGTCATAATTCCTTCGTACGTGTTCAAAGACTCCACCGGAACATTTTGATACACGGCTCCCGCAGCAAAAGCTTCCTGACTAAACTGAATCCGTTCCTCAGAATTCATCAAATTAAATAACCCGTAATGAGGACGAGTTCGGAATGAAAACGTTCCGTTATAATTTACCGTCATGCGATCAGTTTGTCCTCTTTTAGTTGTAATCACGATCACACCGTTGGCAGCTTTAGAACCATAGATAGCGGTTGCAGAAGCATCTTTCAACACGGTTATTGTCTCGATATCCGCCGGATTCAACCAGGAAATCTGGTTACCCAGTATATTTTTCAAATCATCCACCATCATATCATTCTGGTTCAAGGGAAGCGGATCCGGTTGTATCACGCCATCAACTACCCACAACGGATCTTGATTACCTAAAATCGTGGATGTTCCCCGAATCCGTATTTTAGGACTCGTTCCCACGCGGGAACTCGTGTTCATCACCATCATCCCGGCAACCCGTCCTTGTAACATCTGGTCAATAGAAGTATAGGCCGGCATCATAATATCCGAAGCCTTTACAGTCGTGACAGAACCCACCACGTCACTCTTGCGTAATGTTTGATACCCGGTCACAACCACTTCTTCCATCGCCTGCACGTCCTCTTCCAGCGTAACGTTTATTTCCCGCTTATCGCCACAAACCACTTCCTTGGTCTTCATCCCAACGAAAGAGAAAATTAAGGTTGCACCTTTTTTAGGAACAAAAATTGAATACTTGCCTTCCGCATCTGTTGTCACTCCCGTCACGGTCCCTTTCAACAAAACGGTTACCCCCGGCAAAACAACATCATCAGCACCCACAACCTTTCCTCGAACAACAACCATCTCTTCCAATCCCTTCTTCTGGTAATCTCGATGTATAATAATATGTTTATCCCGAATTTCATACGTCAAATCCGTTCCTTTCAAACAATAATCCAAAATTTCTCGAATCGAAGCATTCTCGAATTTATAATCTTTCAACCCTATCCGTTGCACCTCTTGAGTATTATAGACGAAAGAATAGTCACTATTCTTCTCTATATGAAGATACACGGTACTTATCGGCACATGTTTAAAAGAAAACGTGAACTTCTTCTCTTGCCCGAAACTTACAATCGGCAAACTAAAGAAAATCAACAACAACAAAGCACGCTGAAACCTTGCTAAAAGTTTCAATTTTTCTCGCGGGTAAAGCCCGCTTTTCCCTTTTTTTTCCATAAATTTGTAAATTATTTAATTCTTAAATATAAGAAGAACTTAAGGGGAATATGGGTGGTGCCGATTCCCCTAAGTTTTATCTACTTACGATTGTTATTGTATTCCCTTTCCGGGAAAAACGAATATCTCCCGTCCGAGACAAAATATCCAAAACAGTATCTATATTATCATACTTTTTAATTCTTGCCGTCAACATCATATTCCTAGCCTCCGCGTTAGCAAAAAAGTAATCAAAATTATACCATCGAGCCAATTCATCCATAATACGTTCTAACGTGGCCTGATCAAACATGAAATATCCATCCTTCCAAGAAGTGAAATAAAGAGTTTCGACTTCCAACACGCGGGAAGAATCCTGGTCGATACAGACTTGTTGCCCCGGAACAATCACATAAGACTGTCCCCTAAAATCCTTCACGGAAACACTCCCGCTTACCAACGTGGTTTGATTCACTTGATTCACGTAATCTTTCACGCAAAACTCCGTACCCAACACCATCACTTCCGAACGAGAAGTTTTCACCACAAAAGGCAACGCCTCATCTCGTTTTACATCAAAATAAGCCTCTCCGCTTAATTCCACGAACCGAACATCACCTGTAAATTTCACCGGATAACGCAATCTCGTTCCGGAATTCAACCAAACTTTAGTTCCATCACCAAGTGTTAAATGAAACTCTGCCCCCTGAGGAACTTCCATAATATTATACGTTGTGCTTGAAGGAACAACAGAATCTTTTGTTTCATACACGGCTTCTCCCGCCCTGTTAACCCGAATAGAAATTTCTTCTGATTGTAATAACGTATCTTGCTGACTCAACACCACGCGCTCACCCGTGGACAAAGTAAGTAAAGCCCGTCCTCTTCCTCCCGTTTCCGTCGTTGGCTGGAAATGCCCGACGGTATCCCGATCCCCTTTTCCTAACCAGGTACCCCCCACCGTCACAAGCAATAACACGGAAGCCGCGACAGCTATCCTTCTCATATTCCGCAATCTCACCCTTCTATTTCTCTCCTTTCGCACGTTTTCAAAGGATTCATTTAACTCTAATTGTCCCCATTCTTCACGCCGTTGTTCATAAACCGATTCATCCAATAAAGAGGCCAACAATCGTCTATTCTCATCACTCTCCTCTAACCACACATCCAAACGAACCATTTGCTCCGGAGTTGCTATCCCCTTGATAAAAGCAACAATACAATCTGCTATATCGAAATTCTTATCCATTATAATCATTTTACACTAATAACTCTCAAGACAACCAAAAAGGGTAAAAGAATTTAGAAAAAATTAATTTACGGACATTCCGAACAAAAAAAATACTATTTTTGAACTATCAATCGATAATTATTCAGTTCAGAAACGGGACAAATGAACAACATACAAAATATATATGAAGAATCTCGGTATAAAATTCTATTTAATGAATTCTATCCTGCACTTGTTCAATTTGCTTTCTCGTTCATAAATAACGAGGATGCCGCAAAAGATATTGTTCAGGAAATCTTTATCCGGATCTGGGAAAAAAGAATCAAATTTGAAAACGAATTACTATTACGTAAATATTTATACCTTTCCACTCAAAATAAATGTTTCACTTATTTACGGGATCGCAAAGTTCAACATTACCACAAGCAACAAATTATAGATAATTACCAAGAACAAGAAGAACCAAACATCATCAACAGCTTGATAAAAGAAGAAGTATATCGTCAATTACTTTCCTCTATCGAGCAACTACCCCCACAATGTAAAAAAATTTGTTTACTCACGTTAGACGGGAAAAAGCCCTCTGAAATAGCCAAAGAATTAGAGTTAAATGTTGAAACAGTAAAAAAGCAGAAAAAAATAGCATTAAAACGCTTACAAGACAAATTCCGGATATTGATACTTTTATTCTCAATAACTTGATCCAAATCGCTTGAATAAATAACATTTGGTAACTAAATAGATAGTGATATATAATATCTTGTAAAACCTTTCTTTACCGTTGGCTTAGGACACCAACTAGATACCAACACAACACGAACCAATCATAAACATAGATCAATGTACATGTTATGTATATGCACTATTTATGCTATGTCAATGCTCTAGGGAAAGGATAGACCAACCATAGTTATTCATCGGACAAGGGTTTCTCCATACTTCCTTTTACACACCTTCGTTATTTCGCTGATTATTTCGTACTTTTGTCCCGTCATCATCCTCCATCATGCAAATCCTCAAACAATATAACAACATGAAGTCGACCAATATCACTCGAGAAGAAATGTGGGCTAAACAACACTTATCAATACATGATATTGATTACGCCGTGTGGGAACGGGATAAATCCATGCTTCATAAAATGGCTAGAGTTAGTCGGAATTGCACGTTTGTAGTTGATGTTTACAAAAATAAATACGTTTACGCCTCTCCACATTTTGCAAACTTACTAGGTTATGATGAGGACAAAATCGCCACCTTGGAGAAACAGGGAGATTACCTGGAATCCCGGTTTCACCCGGATGATTTTGATCAGTTGGTGGATTTACAGATCAAACTGGGACAATTCATTTATAACCTGCCCGTAGAACAACGCAATGATTATTGCAACATTTACAGCTTTCGAGTACGTAATGCCAAACAACAATACGTGAGAGTAACGAATAGACTGCAAGTTTTGGAACAAGGACGTGCAGGAAAAGCATGGCTTATACTAGGCAACATGAGTATTTCACCGGATCAAAAGGATTCGAGACAGGTTGCCTGTACCGTTCTCAACCTCAAAAGCGGTGAACTATTTTCTCCAACGTTATTATTCTCCCCGACAATCCATCTAACAGAACGGGAAACAGAAATATTGCACCTGATTCAAAAAGGATTACTAAGCAAGGAGATTGCCCATAAACTCCAAATCAGCATTCACACCGTGAATATCCATCGACAAAATTTACTCCATAAACTGGAAGCTCAAAATTCCATTGAAGCAATCAACAAAGGAATAGGACTAGGGATACTAAAATAATTAGACAAAATCAACGTAGAAAATAAAATCTTAGTAAAGATAGCTATAAATAACTATTTCCTCCTCCATGTTGTTGGATTAACTTTGTCCTTCTTTTCGCACAATTTTAATTAAAACAACTAGGAGATTATGGTGTTCAATAAAACGGAAGAACAGGAAAAAGAGTATTTACGACAGATTATCAACATTATAAACAATTCAGTTAACAACACGGACAAGTCTGTTAAAGAACACGTTGACACGTTACAAGAATACAAAGAATATCTATGGTCGAATAAAGACATTGATCCACACGAGATACGTTCTATGCGGGAAAGTATCTTACGCCATTTTGCAACCGGCGAGAGTGTTATTGACAAACGCAAACGCCTGGGGAAAATTCTGGATATTCCCTATTTCGGGCGCATAGATTTCACTGAAAGAAAAGAGGGAAGCGAAACAAGGGTATTATATATCGGGATTCACACATTTTACGATCCCGGTAAAAAAGCGAACCTAATTCACGATTGGAGGGCTCCTATATCCAGTATGTTTTATGACCATGAACTGGGTGCCGCTTCCTATTCCTCCCCAACCGGAGAGGTTGAGGGAGACATTTCTCTCAAACGACAATATCGCATCCGTAAAGGTCAGATGGAATACATGATCGAGAATTCATTGACCGTTCATGATGATGTTCTGCAAAAAGAACTAAGTTCCAATACCGACGATAAGATGAAGAATATCGTGACCACGATACAACGGGAACAAAACCGGATTATCCGAAACGAAGATACTCAAACACTAATTATACAAGGGGTAGCAGGATCAGGGAAAACATCCATTGCCTTGCATCGCATCGCTTACTTGCTTTACGCACAAAAAGGAGAAATCACCTCAAAAGATATTCTCATCATCTCCCCGAACAAGGTTTTCGCCGATTATATCTCGAACGTCCTCCCGGAACTCGGCGAGGAAACAGTTCCCGAAACCAGTATGGAACAAATCCTTTCGGGGGTTCTTAACAATAAATACAAATACCAGAATTTCTTCGAACAGGTTACAGAATTATTAGAAAAGCCAACACCGGGATTTATTGAACGAATTCAATATAAAGCATCCTTTGACTTCATCTCGCAACTAGAGAAGTTTATTCTTCACATGGAGAACCACTATTTTAAAGCAACGGATGTCAAGCTAACAAAACATATTACCGTTCCGGCCGAATTTATCGATGAGCAATTTCGACGATTCAACCGTTACCCGATGCGCCAACGTTTCGAGACGATGACGGATTATATCTTAGAAATGATGACTTTGAAGCATTATTTCAAGGTGACAACAACAGAAAGAAACCTGTTGAAGAAGGAAATACAAAAGATGTTTGCCGGAAACAACGACCTCCAAGTTTACAAAGACTTCTTCATATGGAGCGGAAAACCCGAAATGTTCAAAACGCACAAGAACCGTACACTGGAATATGCAGACCTAGCTCCCTTGGCATATCTCCACGTAGCCTTAGAGGGACTCCCTGCCCCTTCTCGAATCAAACACCTTTTGATTGACGAGATGCAAGATTACTCCCCTATACAATACAAGATGATTCAAAAACTTTACTCCTGCCGGAAAACCATTCTCGGAGATGCTTGCCAATCGGTTAATCCCTACGGTTCATCAACAGCCGAGATGATTCAAAAAGCATTTGTCACGGGCAAGGTAATGAAACTTTGCAAGAGTTATCGATCCACGTTCGAGATCTCGAATTTCGCACAAAGGATTCAAGCGAACGAAGACTTGGAAGCCATTGCCCGACATGGGGATGCTCCTACCGTACTTTCTTTCAAGAATCCGGAAGAAGAACTTTCCGCCATCTCGGGGATAATTACCACATTCAAAAAGTCGAATTACAAATCACTCGGGATAATATGCAAAACCGAAGTGCAAGCACAAGAAATCACGGAAAGACTTAAATCACACACGGACAACCTCTATTTCCTCTCTCACCAGAGTACGGCTTTCGCCAAAGGAATTACCATCACCTCATCCCACATGGCGAAGGGGTTAGAATTCGACGAGGTGATTATTCCACAAACAAATGCCAGCAATTACAACACGCTTATTGACAAAAGTATGTTTTATGTAGCCGCAACGAGAGCCATGCACAGGCTAACCATCACGTACTGGGACAAACCAAGCCGATTCATTCCTTTTCCCAATCCTTACACACGTCAATCCACTCCCGGGAACGGGAACAATCCTCCAGCTCCTTGATAGACAACTCGACAGCACTATTACTTGTCCCCGCTGCCGGATAAACAATATCAAAGCGTTTAAGCGAAACGTCCAAAAACACTTGTGTTTCCTCGGGAATAACAAACGGGCAGACTCCTCCGGGGGCATGCCCGACATATTGCTCCACCAATTCTCCCGGTATCATTTTCGCTTTCTGATGAAAATACTCCTTGTATTTTTTATTATCAATCCTGGCATCCCCGGCCGTAACAACCAATATCGGCTTCTCTCCCAACAGGAAAGACATTGTTTTAGCAATACGCTCCGGCTCACACCCCACGGCAACAGCCGCTTCCTCCACGGTAGCACTCGACTGGGCCAGTTCATGAACCCTTTGTCCTAAACCAAGGCTATCAAAATATTGTTTTACTTTTTCCAGTGACATAACAATTCCTCTGCAATTATCGTCTAGCAAAGATAAAGTAATAAAAATAATTGTAATCGAAGGAAGTAAAAAATTATCCCGGGTTTGAGACCCGGGATAAACTGCAAAATCCAATTTATTACTTTTGAGAAGTAATTTCTGCCAACAAAAGAGTTTTATCAGACTGGTTCTTCACGTTCACGATGATTTTCATCTGTTCAAAGAATCGCTTTACTTTCTCGTCAATACCGGAGACATAAATCATTTTTATACCACAATCCACTAACCACTGGATAAAATAATTCATATTCCGATTTTTCACTTCACTATTCTTTATAGAAACGACTTTATCATCTTCTGTCGTAATTGTTGATACTTTAATCGCCTTTTCTCCAATATTTTCACCGAGATGGCAGAGCTGGTTATCTTCAAAAAACAAAGCTGCTTTCATAACTTTATCCGAATAGTTTATATCATTATTATCACAAAAATCACACCAGAATTATACGAATGAAGAACAATAAAAGTTTATTTTTATTCTTTAATATATTACGGATTTTCTGAAAAATTTCTTCTACTAAAAATTCCACTTTTGAATTATCTTTGTACGCTGAAAATACAATGATATGAATTTGATGCTACCCCTTTCCGTGTTTTCCAAATTACAAATGTACATGACCTTGCTATGGATCATGTTCCTCTCCGGTTGCCAGAATACCGAAGAAAAAGAGATCGTGATCATATCCACCAATGACATACACGGGAGAATTGAACAATTCTCCAAACTGGCCACATTCGTGAAGCGCATCAAGGAGGAACACCCGAATGTGATTCTGGTAGATGCCGGAGATCGATTCACTGGCAACCCATATGTGGACCATGCGAAAGAAAAAGGCTTCCCCATCATCTCGCTAATGAACGACTTGGGCTACGAGGTCGGAACATTAGGAAATCACGAATTCGATTTCGGACAAAAAATTCTTCGGGCCAGAATAAACGACGCAACCTTCCCGATTATCTGCGCCAATATCAATTCCTCCCGGGGAGAACTGGACAGTATTCCTCCTTATCATATAATCGAGAAGGACGGTATCAAGCTGGGTTTCATTAGTTTTGTGCAAACAGAAACAGACCAAATACCAAGTACTAACCCGGAACGTTTGAAAGACATTACCTTTGACCATTATCTCGACAAGGTGGAAGATTACAAACCGCTCAAGCGCCAATGTGACGTACTAATTGGCCTCACGCACCTTGGAGTGGACAAGGATTCCATTCTAGCAACACAAATGCCAGAACTAGACATAATTATCGGGGGCCATACCCACACGTTATTGGAAACCTCGAAAGAGATAAATAACGTTATAATCGGACAAACAGGACTCAAGTTGCAATACGCCGGTCTGACCATATTAAAATTCACAAAGGGCAAGCTCACCGAACGTTCTTACCAATCCTGCCTGATTGACACAATTACACGGGTTGATTCTTGCATAACACGAAAAGTCAACTATTTCATGGAGCAACCCGAATTTAAAGAAGTTATCGGGATTAGCTCCCTCCCATTTAAATCTCAAGAAAGTATCGGTAATATCGTGACTGACGCAATGCTACGTTCAACAGTATCTGATTTCGCCTTCTACAACCAAGGGGGCATTCGTCTTTCCGCACTTCCCCAAGGAGACATCACGCTGGAAACCCTTCTCTCCATAGAACCTTTTGGTAACCATATCGTCCTTCATGACTTATCTTTAAGCGACATAAAAGCTTTAATACTAAATCGGTTCAATCAAGATGGCCACGTGATAGACTTGTATGTATCACCCGGCAGTTACACGATTATTCAAGATCAACAGGGAAAAGGAACAGACGTCATTCTTAAAGACCGTAACGATAGACCACTCGTTGAGAAAGCCTCCTATAAAGTCGCCCTCAATAACTATGTAAGCATTCAATACGACTTTCCTGACAAGGGCAAAGGACTACATACAGATATTTCCATTGTAAACGCAATGGTTGATTTTATCCGGGCAAATACCCCTCTCGCTCCAACAAACAAGCGCACTTACCTATCGCCTGTTAAATAACACAATCGCAAGACAGGCTATACACGGTGCGGGAATTAAACATTTTTTATTATTTTAAAAAACGTTCAATAAATGATACATTAAAAAGAGGAGGCCGGATAATTATCTAAACACAAGTCTTTTAATACAGATTGTTGACAATCAGTAGATATTAAAAATGAACGTTGTTTTTTGAACATTCAATATTTTTACTACATTTGAGATCAATAAAGGAACGTTTTATGATATCACGACAGATGTTGTAATACCATTTTACTTGTATGGATTAAGTGATATTTCCCGGAAGGGAAGTGTGATAAAACCTTGGTATGAGCGAGGAAGAGATGATAAAAGCGATACTTAAAGGTGATCAGAAAGCCTTTAAGTTATTGGTTGACAACTATCAGTTGATGGTTGTCAATACTTGTCATGCTTTCGTGCATGATCGGGATGAGGCGGAAGATATTGCCCAAGACGTTTTTATCCAAGTCTTTGAATCTCTAGGTAAGTTTAGATTTGAAAGTAAATTATCCACGTGGCTGTACCGGATAGCAGTGAATAGGTCTATTAATCACTGCAAATCCCCTAGGGGACGAGCCATAAAAGTCGATATAGAATCATGGAAACAACAAGAGGTGGCACAATCGCCTGAAATGCCACAACAACAATTATTGGAAGAACAAGAGCAACTGGAATTATTACACCGGGCTATTGACCGACTTCCCGAAAATCAACGCACGGCGTTAATTCTAAACAAGTATGAAGAACTTTCATACAAGGAAATTGCAGAGATCATGGGGACTTCTCTCTCCTCCGTGGAATCACTTCTTTTCCGTGCAAAAAATAATCTTGAGAAAATATTCAACACGAAATAAAAGACATTGTCATGAAAAAGATGAATAAAAAATATTTGATTTACTGGGTGAACATTATTCTGCTGATGTTGAATACGGCTCTCCTCGTATTCTTTTGTTTTACTCCCGACAAAACAGTCTACAAGAATGAAGATTCCACTATATCCAACGAATTCTTACGTGAAGAACTGAATTTCACGGATGAGCAATATAAACTCATCAACGAATTAGATAAAGATGTCCTAAGAAGACACCAAACCGTATTAAAGCTACTCTGCCAAAGACGTTATCAGATGTTGAACGAACTGGCAAAACCCAATCCATCCACGGAAGAGCTGAACAAAATTGCCACGTCCGTGGGACACTTGCATAAAGCACTGAAAACACAAACAGCACGACATTTACTCAATATAAAAAAGGTATGCACCCCGGAACAATCGAAAAAACTCGAAAAAATGTTCATCGATTTACTGGAGATTAACAAACATTGTTCGGAATGTGCAGAAAAATGTACGGATCAAGAAAAATGCAAAAGATGTAATAAGTTCCACCATTACAAGAACATAGAATCCGATTCACTAGAGACAAACAGAGATTCTACAAAAAATATTACGAAATAATGAAAAAAAGTATCTTGCCAGCGCAAGTTTTTATAATAAAGTCTGTCATATAACCAAAGAGAGAAAAATCATGAAAGTTGAAGAGATCATCGAAAAGGACAAAGTAAGGGAAGTGCGTGAGGACTTTTATAACGGGATCATGAAAAAGATGGCCCGAAATAAAGTGGATGATGCCGGTCCGGTGATCCGCAAAAGACACCTAGGCATGAGCATTGCCGCAGGAATTGCACTAGGCATTCTGGTGGGCAGTATACACCACCACATGCACAAGACCGATCGGCAAGTGGCAATGCAGGAGTGGCTAGGAAAGTATAATATTAACGACACTAAACTTGAATGTATTGAGGACAGACTTTTTAATTAAAAACAGCTAAACCTACAAGATCTTACTATGAGTTTGAAAAAATTGTTTTTTTTAAGCACGGTCATCTTTTTGATCGGGCAAATGGACCTCTTTGCCCAATCTGAAAAGGTCAGCCTATCCGGAACTATACAAGATGCAAAATCCGGTGAGACACTCCCCTTCGTTGTGGTCAATATCAAGGACTTAAATCTATGGACCACTTCTGACATTAACGGAAAATTTTCTTTCAAGAACGTAAAAAAAGGTGAATATACCCTAACCGCTTCTTGTCTTGGTTACAAAGATTATGAAATGAAAATTAATCTAAGTAAAAATATCGAGAAATACATTCTAAAATTAGAGGAACAAACCCTAGCACTAAAAGAAGTCACCGTGACCGCAACATCCGGAAACAAGCTAAACAGTTCTTCCTCTATTAAAAAAGCGGCATTGGAACACGTGCAGGCTTCCAGTATCGTGGACGTGATGCAATTACTACCCGGATCGTTGACCGTTAATCCAAACTTAAACGACATCTCGAAACTGACGATCCGGGACGTCACGGGAAAAGATGCTACCAACGCTTTCGGGACTGCCGTGATCGTGGACGGGGCACGTATGTCAAATGATGCAAACATGCAAATGACCTCTACCGCTCTATCCAATCAAGGCATAAGCACTTCGGCCGGAACCGGAATCGATGCCCGCCAGATTGCCGTGGATAACATCGAGTCGATCGAAGTTATCCGGGGTATCGCCTCTGCCGAATACGGAGACTTGAACTCGGGAGCTGTAATCGTCAAGACAAAGGCAGGGAAATCCCCCCTGGAGGTACGTTTCAAGACTGACCCGAAAATCAAACAAGTCTATGCGGGCAAAGGTTTTGCCTTAGGAGACAATAAAGGATTCTTAAATATTGACGCCGATTACGTGCAATCACAGAATGACATTCGAACCCCGGCAAAATCCTATAACCGTTTGACCGCACAAATCGGTTATTCCAACGTGTTCAATCCGCAAGGAAGAGCTTTTAGTTTGAATGCTAAGCTAAAAGGTCTAACCACTTTGGACAAACAAAAAAGTGATCCGGACAAGCAATCCGAAGAAAAGACAAAAGTTGAAAATCAAGAAATCAGTTTGAATATCTACGGGAACTGGATGATAAACAAAGCTTGGTTAACCAGCCTGAAATACACCGTGGCCGGATCTCTCGGAAAACAATACAACTGGGACCACGAACAACATACAACTGTCGGGGCTGCAACCACAAATTCCATGGAATCAGGAGAACACGTGGCCGGTTTTCTTCCCTATGAATATTATAGTGATCTGAAAATCGAGGGAAAGCCCGTTTACGCACAAGCCAAACTAACGGCCAACATCTCCGGGAAATACGGAATTTTCTATAATAACTTCATGTTAGGAGGTGAATGGAGTACAAAAGGAAATGAAGGCAAAGGAAAAAGTTTCGACCCGAACAATCCGCCGACCCAGAACATTCGTCCCCGTTCATTCAAAGACATTCCCTACATCAATGAATACAGTGGTTTCATCGAGGACAAAATAAAAATTGAAATAGGCAAAAGGTCAATAGAACTTTCTGCCGGAAGCCGATTCACCAAGATTGACACGAAAGGAGCTGATTTTGACGTGATCGTGGATCCACGTTTTAACGCCCGAGTGACATTATTAGAAAATCGCTGGAACAAGAAAGGATGGGAAAGCCTAAGCATTCGTGTTGGATGGGGAATCCAACATAAAATGCCGACACTGGCCTACTTGTACCCGGACCCGGCTTATATAGACAAAGCCAGTTTCTCGTTCAAAGATGACGCTAATGATCATAAATTAGCCGTGATTACCACGAATGTATTCGAAACGGACAATGACCATTTGAAAATCCCCAAAAGTAACAATTTCGAAATTGGGGTAGATTTCAAAGTACTAAATATTAATGCCAGTTTAGCTTACTTCAAAGAGAAACTGACCCATGGATACAACCAAGCCGGCTATGCCGTTCCCTATCAATACCGGGAATATAATTACAGTTCCAGCCTGACCAACCCGGAATACGTAAACGGAGAAGTCGTGGAAAACGGGACTTCCGTGGGTTACCGCACCTTGAAAACATTCGGGGTTTTCCAACGCCCAGATAACGGAATCAAAACCGATAAATGGGGGATAGAATACTCCTTCGATTTCGGGAAGATCGACGTGATCAAGACATCAATTCTTGTAGACGGGGCATTCTTCCACACAAAAACATTCGACAATAGCCTCAAAATGATTCATGAATCCCGATATATAAACAATGAACCTTATCCCTATGTCGGGTTATACGTGGGTGGTACCAATGTCGGAAATGGAAATCTTTATCAACGCTTGAACACGAACTTGCGTTTAGTGACCCATATTCCTCAATTACGTCTTGTTTTCACGTTAGGTGCTCAATGCGTGTGGATGGATAAATCGAAAGCCTTATCGAAATACCAGGGACAATGCCTAGCTTACATGAAAGACGACGACGGCAACATTATTGAAGGAAATGTAGAAAAAGACAAAACCTATAACAAGTATATTAATCCGGTAGCATACATGGATCAAGACGGTACTATTCACCCGTTCACTGAAACAGAAGCAAACGACCCGGTATTCCAGCACATGATCAAAAGCGGGAAGTCCACTTATTTCGTGGAAGATTCCCTTGATCCGTATTTCATGTTGAACCTGCGTATGACGAAAGAAATCGGGAAATTTGCCTCTCTTTCTTTCTACGCAAACAACTTCACCAATGCCAAACCTTGGAGATATTACCAATCCAGCGGTTCTGACTTTAGAGTAAACAGCGACATTAGTTTCGGTGCCGAAATCAGTCTGAAATTTTAACGGATTAAAAAAGGAATAAAGATGAAAACATATCATATACTTACACTTCTGGTCGTATTCCTTTTCACGGGATGTTTGAAAGAAGAAAAAATGAGTATCGAGGCCTTAATCAAGGTGAATATGCCGGAAGGTTTTGAAAGCATGAACCCGGAAGGGATTGACGTGAAACTATACAGCACAACTTCCGGTCTTACTTACACAAGCAAGTGTGACGCCTCCGGTATCGCAACATTTAACGTGGAATACGGTTTCTACGAAGCAGTAGCCCAACACCGGGAAAGAGGAGAAAACACGATCGACATTTTCAACGGAAGAATGGAACGAATCGTATTAAGTGAAAGCGCAAAAGATGGGGAAACTTACACGATAAACCTGACTCATGCTAAATTACAGCAGTTAATCATCAAAGAGGTTTACTACGCCTCTTGTAAAAAAGATGACGGTAAAAATTATGGAAAAGACGCTTATATGTCTATCTACAATAATTCCGACGAAATCGCTTACCTAGACAGTCTCTGCATCGGAACCGTAAACCCAGTCACGAGTAACAGTCCTAGTAACTTCACCAAACCGGACGGAAGTTTATGGGATGAAATTCCACTATTTATGATGGCATGGCAATTCCCCGGTACAGGTACAGATTACCCATTACAACCCGGAGAAGAGACGATCATCGCAATCAACGCCATCAACCACATGGATATTGCCTCACAATCCGTGGATCTTTCCAAAGCCGATTTTGCATTCTGGGATCCGCTGTTAACTGCTGCATCTGTTCCCGCACCGGGAGTTGAACCTTTAAACATGATCTGGAGAAATAACGGCACGGCATTTACCATCAGTTTGACCGGACCGGCCATGATCATCTTCAAAATTCCGACATCCGCAGCCATTAGTGCACAAGCCTATGCAGAAGACTCCAAAAATCTTCAACTGGATCCGGTAAAACCCAATGCCTCTCAAAAATACTTGATGATCCATAAAGATTGGGTAATTGATGGTGTTGAATGCGTGACAAGTGCCAGTAAAGCAAACAAACGAATTCCGAATAACATTGACGCCGGATTCACCTATATCCCGACGAGTAACTTAGGTAATTCCGTTTGTCGAAAAGTAGACGAAGTTGTCGATGGCAGAACCATATACATGGACTCCAACAATTCCAGCGAGGATTTCGAAGTAGTTCCGAACACATTAAAAAAATAGATAGACGAACTGTATCTAAAAATGAAGATTATGAAATTCAAAAAAATATATACACTTGGTCTGGGTCTACTCATCGCCGGGATGTCGGCAGCAAATGCCCAAACTCAAGACAACGAGAAGATTTTTTACCGGATGGATCGGGTCAAAGCCAACAATCCCTGGACAAAGTCTTTAAACTATGCCGGATTAACATTCAACGAGAATCAAGATTTCACTATCGTAGAACTTGATTTTCAATATGGGAAAGGTAGTTTTAGAAATATAAATGCTCCTCACGCGTTCAATAAAACAAACCTACAAACAGAATCCTTCCGAAGATTGAATAAAGTATTCTTCTACGGGAAATTCAGTTTTGACTACATGAATCGTCTTAAAATGGGATGGTGTAATGTTATCGACCCGTACCGCTCCCCAATATTCTTTGCAGACAGTATGCCGGGACGCCAGACCATGGAGACTTACATCCTGGAAGGCGGTATCGGCTACATGCTCGGGAAACGCTGGAGCATCGGAGCCAAAATCGATTACTTAACCGCTAGTAACGCCAAGAAAAAAGATGCCCGGAACAAAAACACGTACATGAACCTGAAAGTGTACCCGGGAGTGGTTTACCGTTCCCAATACCTGAACTTGGGACTGAACTTCATTTACCAGAAAGAAACCGAAAACATTGACATCAGGACAATTGGAACAGGACGGACACCGGAGCTCCTTTCCGTTGAAGGGTTGTGGTTCTACACGTCGGAACAAGTAAATTCAACTACCAGTATTATCCGGGACATTCGGGATGAATCCTTGGGCGGTGCCGCACAAGTGGAATTCCATTCCCGCCGAATCCGCTTCTTTAACCAATTCTCCATGTTAGAAAAGAAACAGGAAGTTTTCAAGGCCAACTACAATAAAGAGCGCGGGGGAGAAATGAAACAACGTGCGTATAATTACACCGGGGCTTTCAATGTCAGCGGAGAAAAATACAGTCACTATATTAACCTGCAAGCCGATTTTTCGAACATGCTAGGCTACGAGAACATCCAACAAAAAGAAGTCATAAACCAAAACAGCACTTGGACACAATTCGGGAAAAAGAATAAATCTTCCATCGAATCCATCGTTTACGACGCAAATTACAACCTGTTCCGTAATCGCACCGCATACAACAGTTGCTGGAACGCACAAATTGGGGCTAAAGGCTTTTACGCGGAAAGAGTGTACCGTCTCTACCCTGCCAAATTCCAACAAATATTGAGAAACACAGAAGGTTACCTTTCACTCGAAAAAAACTTCCTGTTCAAAAAAGGAATGCTGGATTGCGGCATAAATGGTGCTTACACGATCGGGGGAGGCACAATGCTAAAAATGAAACTGGAAGCCGAAACGGTCTTGCCGAATATTGACGAATACCCACAACGGAAAGACTTACTGGAACAGGAATTCGAGTACATCACGTCGGATAAAATTGCCGGAGGAGTAAACGTTCGCTACACCTATTTCCTCAACAAGGAAAAAGGGATGAACTTGTACGCTATCGGTAATGTCAATTATAAAAAGTCCACCAGCGGCCTGTATGACGGTAAGAACTGGACAACCTTACAAGCCACGATAGGACTATCATTCTAGGGAATCACAAATAACAAATATAGCAAAAAGAAATGAGCAAGATTAAGAAAAATTTATGGAGACACGTACTGCAACTGGGTGTAATTGCAGTCATTGCCGGATTCATTCTGAAAGTATTTTTCGGAGGAGAACCTGCCAACGTTGAAGCCTATTGTCCGTTCGGGGGCCTACAATCCCTCGTAACTTACTTGAATTCAAACACGCTGGCATGTAGCATGTCGATCGTGCAGATTATGATGGGAGTAACCTTGGCAATCGGTGTTATTCTTTTCAGTAAACTATTCTGTGGCTACCTCTGCCCCCTGGGTACGGTAACGGAATGGATGGCCGTGTTACGCAAAAAGATGAAAATAAACATCAACATCACCACGGGTTCAGTTGTTGACAAAATCCTAAGAGCAATCAAGTACATCCTGTTATTCTGGATATTCTACATGACAATTTCCAGCAGTGAACTATTTTGTAAAAACTTTGACCCGTACTACGCTATTGCAACCGGATTCAAAGGCGAACTTACCGCATGGATGGCGGTGATTTCTATCGCCTGCTTATTCCTGGGTAACTTGTTTATCAATATGTTCTGGTGTAAATATATCTGTCCGCTCGGGGCATTAAGCAACGTGTTCAAATTCACACTTACCTTCCTGGGGCTACTGATACTCTCGTTAATCCTAGGTTATTTCGGACTACCGATGCAATGGTACTGGTTACTAGGTGCAAGCTGTGTAATCGGTTATATCTTTGAGATCGTTTACCACGAGAGTAAAGTATTCCCATTACTCCGCATTACCCGAGATGACGAAAAATGTACCCATTGCGGTTTATGTAGCAAAAAATGCCCGCAACAAATTGACGTGGCAAACTTGAAAGTCGTGAAAGACATTGATTGTACTTTATGTGGTGAATGTATGGGAGCATGTAATAAAAATGCTTTACAGATAAACCGTAAACCGGCATTCCGATGGTTACCCGCAATTCTAGTCGTTGTTCTCTTCTTCGTCGGGCTGTGGATGGGTACCCATTGGGAATTGCCGACTATTGACGAACGTTGGGGAGATCCGGCAAAATTAGAACACCTCGAATCATTTGAACGTGAAGGAATGAGAACCGTAAAATGTTTCGGTAGCTCCAAGGCATTTGCAGCCCGTATGAAAAACGTTCCAGGTGTCTACGGAGTAACGACCTACGTGAATAGATTCGCTGTCGTGGTTTACTATGACCCGAGTGAAACGAGTAAAGAAAAAGTAGAAAACGCCATGTTTACCCCGGTGAAACGGAAACTGAATACACCTCCTGCCGGAGTGGAACAATTAAAAATAATCACTTTGGGCGTTGAAAAACTATTTGACCAGATGGACGTAACCTTCTTGGGAAATATTATTCGTGAAAAAGAAGGCTTCTATGGAATCCAAACCGAATATGACTGCCCGGTAAAAGTGAAATTATTCATGGATATCAATAAACCGATCGACAAAAAAGAATTAAGAAGTATTATCGAAACCCGTGAATTCGAAATGCCGGTACATGGCGGCGGGGTCAAGAAAATCGAATGTGACTACGAGCTGGTAAACATCTCGAATCAAGTGGATACGATCGGTCGTCAGGAATTCCTCGAAATGATGTTCCCGGCAACCAAATCACGTTTCCAAATCGCCTTGAAGAAATACGGGGAAGATGCCGCCACGGCCGTTTACGAAATGCCTTACCCGGGATTAGACAAACCGTTAGTTCAGCGTCAAGTTCCCTATTTGGGAAGTTTCCTTTCCACCCAAGATGGAGTGATGGAACTCGCCACGGCACTGAACGGCGATACACCGGTTATCCGGATCACGTATGTGAAAGAGGTACTGGACGATGATAAAATCTGGGAAATCCTTCAAACACCGAAATGGGAAATCCATTACACGAACGGGACGACCAAAGAAATTGATGCTACTCTAACCTTCAAAACACCGGGTAAAACCGTCGAATAAACACTTGTTTCCAAGAAGGAGTGTCAAAATCCATTTTGACACTTCCTTCACGGGAAACTCAAAACAATTTTACCATGCTTTCATCTTGTCAGAGTAATCCAAATGGATTACCCCGCAAGACTTATATCCATACAATTTGTAAATCACCATGATAAAATACATTATCTACACCATATTATTCACCTTGACCATCAGTCCCTTGGTGGCTCAGGACATCGGTGCAGACCAAACAATCCCAATGGATCCCGATATACGGATCGGGAAGTTGGATAACGGACTGACCTATTACATCCGTCATTCCGAGAATCCTAAAAACAGGGGGGAGTTCTACATTGTCCACAACGTGGGGGCCATGCAAGAAGAGGACAACCAGAACGGCTTAGCCCATTTTCTGGAACACATGGCTTTCAACGGGACAAAACATTTCCCGAAGAAAACCATGTTGGAATACCTTGCCAGTATCGGCGTACGATTCGGAACCAACGTGAACGCCTTCACGTCCAGAAACGTAACGGCATACAATATCTCAGAAGTTCCCTTAGTTCGGGGAACGATCATCGATACCGTGTTGCTGATGCTTCACGACTGGTCCAGTTATATCACCTGTGATTCGGCTGAAATCGAGGCTGAAAGAGGGGTCATCCGGGAAGAATGGAGAACCCGGGACATTCCCCGTACGCGACTATCGGAACAACTGAATCCCGTGATGTACAACCACTCGAAGTACGCAAAACGCAACGTGATCGGGGACATAAATATCATCATGAACTTCAAACGTCAGACTTTGTTGGATTTTTATCACAAATGGTACAGACCCGACTTGCAGGCCGTGATCGTGATCGGTGATTTTGACGTGAACATGATGGAGAGCAAAATCAAGACAATTCTATCACCACTACCTAAAGCACTGCATCCGGTACAAAAAGAAGTGTATTCGGTCCCCGACAACCAAGAGCCTCTTGTCGGTATCTCGACTGATCCGGATGCAGGTGCTATGGTGGTCAGACTCATGTACAAGCTAGACCTTCCTTCTCCCAGCGAAAGACAAACCGTGAAGGCCTACAAAACCGACTTGAAAAGAAGTTTTATTTCCGAATTATTCAAGAAGAGAATCATCAACAAAGCCGCACAAGGAAATCCCTATATTCGTCAGGGATCAGTCAATTACACGGATTTAACACCCGATAAAAAGATGGTGTTCATCATGGGTGCCGTGAAAAATAATAAAGTCAATGAAGCCCTGAATGAACTCGCTATCGAAGTGGAAAGAATAAAAAAACATGGATTCACACCGGATGAGTTCAATGAACAGCAAGCCAATATGCTTAAATCCGTTAAACTCCAGATGGACCAGAGAAAAAACCTTAAAAGCGTGGATATGGTGAAAGCTTGCCTAGCCCATTTCACCACGGGTGCTCCAATCCCATCAAATGATTTTCTTGAAAAGATGTCCGTCTCCACGTTACAAAATCTAACTTTGGAGGAACTGAACCGTACAGCCCTAGAGATGTTCTCTGATGACAACATACTTATCACGGTACTCGGGCCCCGGCGAGAAAACATCAGTTATCCCAACGAGCAAGAGTTAATCGCCACCGTTCGGAACGCCAAGGACCAAGACCTCACACCTTACATCCATCGGACACTGAAAGACACTCGGCTAATCACGAAGACACCACAAGCCGGGAACATCCGTGAAGAAAAGAAAAACGACACAATGGGAACCATTGAATGGACTCTTTCAAACGGTGCAAAGGTCATCATAAAATCGTACCCGACGAAAAAAGATATTGTTGACATCAAAGGATTCAGCCAAGGAGGGACCTCTACTCTACCGGAAGAAGAACTTTCCAATGGATTCATGGCCAACAATTTCTGCCAACTCATGGGAGTGAAGAATTTCTCACGAAGTGATTTAAAACAAATCAATGTCGGTAAAGTAATCTCCATTACACCGGAAATCGGGGAATATCACGAAACATTAAGCGGGTACGCAGCCAAACGTGACCTGGAAACCTTGATGCAAATGATCTACCTTTACGTCACGGAACCGAATTTTGACCAACAAGAGTTTAACCGCCAGATCGAAAAAATAAAAAGCACGCTAAATAATCGCAAGGGCCTCCCTAAAGCCGAATATAGCCAAGAGATTCGAGGCGTGAAATACAACCAGCATCCAAGGAAAACAAGTATGACCCTTGAAAAAGCGAACACGATCACCTTCGAAAAGACAAAACAAATATATCAAGAACGTTTTGCCAATGCCGGAGACTTCACGTTCATTTTCACGGGAGACATTGAACTGGAAAAATTAAAACCGCTCGTGGAGACGTACATTGCCTCTCTACCGACAACAGGAATAAAGCAGGAATACAAAGATAACCACGTGCGTTACGCCAAAGGAACAATCATCCGTCATATAGAGAAAGAGTTGACAACCGACAAAGCCTCAATCAGCGTGCTTTACACGGCAAAACTCCCTTACTCCGCCGACAACAAAATCCTCTCGGCCGCTTTCTGCTATATCCTTCGGGACAGGTACATGAAATCCATCCGCGAAGAGAAAGGGGGAGCATACAGCGTAAGTGTGAACGCCACGGAAGAGGCTGTTCCGACCAACCAGATCGCAATAGAAGTGAATTTCGATACGGCTCCTTTCATGGCCGATGAGATGCTGGAAATTGTCCAAAAAGAAATCGACGATCTTGTTAAAAACGGTCCTTCATCTTCCGAACTGGAAAATGCTCAACGCTATTTTAACAAGCTTTACAAGACCAACATTTCCACCAATGCCTATTGGCAGGAAACTTTATCAGACTATTACCTACACGGAATTGACAATTTCACGAATTACGAAAACAAGATGAGCAACCTAACTCCATCAGATATTCGTAAGTTCGCCAAAACCGTGTTTGGACAGAAAAATAAAATGGAATTCGTATTACTACCAAAAAAATAACGGGATGAAGAAAATAACATTTATCAAAAGCATTATTGCTACTCTCTTAATTGCAAGTAGCACGTTTACAGCAAAGGCAGACGAAGGAATGTGGTTGATCCATCTTATGGCTCAAACCAATTACGAGGCAATGAAAGCCAAAGGAGTTGAACTCTCGGCAGAAGAAATATATAGTGAAACCACTCCTTCCTTAAAGGATGCCATCGTGGCCCTGGATTTCGGAAGCTGCACGGGAAGCATGATCTCCAAAAACGGTTTGATGATCACGAATCACCATTGTGCTTACGACGACATCCAGAAGTTGAGTAGTCTTGAACACGATTACCTAAAAAATGGTTTTTGGTCAAAAAATCAAAGCGAAGAAATTCGTATACCGGGTAAAACAGTCATGTTTCTAGATCGGGTGATCGACGTCACGGACGAATACCGAGAAGTACTGAAGAATTTCGAGAAAGATGACGGAAGCATCCCATACACATCCAGAAGAGCCAATTCCGTGATCGAGAAAAAGTACGCAAAAAAAGGATTCGAAGCCTCATGTGCGGCCATGTTGCGCGGCAATAAATATTACTTATTTTACTATAAGGTGTACGAGGACGTGCGTCTTGTAGCGGCTCCCCCCACTTGTTTCGGGGCATTCGGGAAAGACACGGACAACTGGTCATGGCCACAGCACAAAGGAGATTTTGCCATGTACCGAGTGTATGGCGACAAGGATGGAAATCCTGCAAAATACTCACCAAATAATCAACCGATCACTCCGAAATACGTGCTACCCGTGTCAACAGCCGGGATTAAGGAAGGTGATTATGCTATGGTTTTAGGTTACCCTGGATCAACCGCCCGCTACACGCCATCTTTCGGGATAAGCGAGAAAATTAACATCACGAATCCCGCCATGATTAAGGTTCGAGACACGAAATTAGCTATCCTACGGGAAGCCATGAATGCAGATGAAAAAATCAACATTCAATACGCTTCCAAATACTTCATGAACAGTAACTACTGGAAATATGCCATTGGCGAATGCGAGTACACAAAGAAATATGATGTTGTTGGTATCAAAACAGCAGAGGAGGCAAAACTAACTGCATGGATCAACGCTGATCCGACACGCAAAGCTAAATATGGTAACCTAATCGAGGAACTTCGAGCTTGTTACGCATTCGCCGCCCCCTATATGGCCACGGGCATCTATCACCGGGAAGCTATCGTAAACGGGGCTGACTTGACCCGCTTGGCAATGCGCTTTAAAGGATTTGAAAGCACCATGGAAAAACAAGGATGTTGTGTCCTACACAAAGATTGTGCTCAATGCAAAAACCTAAGACACTTCTGCGAACAATATTTTAAGGATTACGACGAACAGGTTGACCGTAAAATCTTTACTGCCATGATCGAGTTGTACGTGAAGAATATCGACCCGAAATTCTTCCCGGAAGAGATCGGTAACCTAGTAAAAAAATTCAAAGGTGATTACCAAAAATTGACCGATTACGTTTACAAAAATTCCATACTAACGACAAAAGACCGCTTGTTTACTTGGCTAGACAAGGGCGTTGATAAAAAAACAATCGACAAGGATCCGGCATATCTGATCACGAAGTCCGCACAAACGAAAAACTACGAGTTACGTGATTATTTAAAAGACAATAGTCAAAAAATAGGAACTTTACGCACACTTTACATGGAAGCTCTTGTCGAGATGAACAAGGGAACCGTGCTTCCTCCGGACGCAAATTCAACGATGCGAATCACTTACGGAACAGTTGGCGGTTACTCCCCCAAAGATGGTGTTATTTACGACTACCGTTCTTCTATCGACGGCTACAAAGAAAAATACGTGGAAAATGACCCTGAATTTGACTTGAACCCGGACTGTTGGGCTGCCATCCAAAAAGGAGATTGGGGACGTTATGCCGACAAAGACGGCAAACTTTATACCGGATTCGCCACAAATCTCGACATCACGGGAGGGAATTCCGGTAGCCCGGTGATCAATGCCAAGGGAGAATTAATCGGTTTGGCCTATGACGGCAACTGGGAATCCATGGCCGGAGACCTCTATTATAACCCTAAATATAATAAATGTGTATGTGTCGACATTCGTTTTATCCTATGGATTCTAGACAAATACGCAAGGGCTTCAAATTTACTAAACGAGATTAGCATTGTTGAATAATAAAAAATTACTATATTTGTTTGGTCAAGGAGTGAGTAATCTTGATACGAAAAGCACACTACGATTATTTAATGTTTTTAATCAATCGGTCACTGAAGCACGCACCAAAAAAGTGATCTTAGTTTGATTCCTTGACATAGCGGTCTCCGAGTGGGGCCGCTTTTTGCGTCTAATCATTACACGCTCGCCCATATTACAATATACACTCTTAGGTGTCTCGCTAGTAAGTTAACGGGAAGTTAACCGAAAATCAATGGAGCAACACAATAATTTTTTTCTGTTCTTTATCTGATTTCATCCATCGCCCCCTGATTTTCAACCCATAACGATTTGCTATTAAAAATCCTCTCGAATATACACGTTCATTAAAAATAATTTCTATCTTTGTCCCGCATTTGGAAAGATGCAGGAGTGGCTGAACTGGCACGCCTGGAAAGCGTGTAATCCTCTAAAGGGATTCGGGGGTTCGAATCCCCCTCTTTCCGCCGGAAATCATAAAAATAGAGAGTTGGAAAGTGAAATCCGACTCTCTTTTTGCATATAAAAGGATTCCAAGCCTAATTCTTATCGATTTTTAACGGGATTTCTACAACGATTTTTCCCGTAAGGCGTATCAATAGTACAATTTCACCAGACAGATGATAACATCAAAAGGGAAATAAAAAGATTGCTAGCATAGGTAGAGAGTGAGAATTCCCGGAGTCATAGCCGGGGAATATAGTGAATGTAGATTGTTGCTAGTCTCGGTGCGGTTACTTCGTGATGAACGTAGCCGCACTTTTTTATCCCATACATTCAAACAATTATGAAAAACTTTCCCGCATATTACGGATAGTCTAAGATATTTGGTAATTTTGTGGTGAAAAATAAAAAAGATTATGGATGATTTACAACATATCGGATATAGCCGGGAGGTCATTGAATTCGTTGCCGTTGCTAAAGAGTTTTGCGGTTATCTGGAAGGCTCTCACGAAGAAGACGCCAGCGAGTTGCTTTCAAAATTACAAAAGTTCATCCCGCTAATTTACTTGAAAGGCAGCCTATTACCCTCGTGCGAAAGCGATAACCTCGGCATGATGGAAGAAATTGTGACAGAGGAAGATTACAATGCCTTGCTCGCTACATTAAGCCGGACACTAGGCGAGAATGACGAATATCTGGAAGTTTTCGACGAGAATATGCAATACAGCGAAACTCCGGTCGTAAATTCGATTTCCGAAAAACTCTGTGATATTTACCAAGATCTGAAAAATTTCATTTCCGCATATCGCAGTGGAATGATTGATGTTATAGAGGAAGCATTATGGCAGTTAAATAACAGTTTTGAATTATATTGGGGAAAAGCGTGTGCTAGCGTATTAAGAGCAATACATTTGGCAATATATAAAGTAGTAGACACGGACGACTCCATGTAAGAGAGATTGACATGGAATACAAGACGAAGATCAGCGAAGAAGAAATAGAAGAATTACCAAACTTCACGTTTGACGGGGAGATCATCGTGATTGATCATGAGGATAAAATTGATGCAGCCGTGAACGATTTATCGTCCTACTCGCATATCGGGTTCGACACGGAAACCAAACCGGCATTCAAGAAAGGGGTAACACATCAGGTAGGCCTGTTACAACTGGCCACCGATAAACGGGTATACTTATTCCGTTTGAACAAATGCGGCCTGTCCGAATCATTACAGGATCTTTTGGCCAATGAAAATATAATGAAAATCGGTGTCGGGATACGCGATGACATCCGGGGACTTAGGAAACTAGCCAATTTCATCCCGGCAAGCTTTCTGGATTTACAAATATTTGCCAAGGCATTTGGCATAGAAGAGATGTCATTCTCTAAATTAATGTCCATTATTTTCAAGGTGAAAATATCCAAACGGCAACGGACGTCAAACTGGGAAGCCCCACGATTGACCCCTGCACAATTACATTACGCAGCAACCGACGCATGGGGGGCGCTAAAAATGTACAAGGCGTTAAAATCCGGCAACAGCCAGCTACAACAAGTGTCCTAGAGTTTGTAAAGTAATACTTTATAAACTCTCTTCTACGGGCACGGAAAAATAAAACGTGGTACCTTTCCCCTCTTTCGATTCAAACCATAATTTTCCGTGATTCATTTTCACAAAATCCTTGCAGAGCTGTAACCCCAACCCACTCCCCTTCTCTTTCTGTGTTCCGTAAGAAATAAAATGTAATCCGTCATCCAGCAACCCCTGCTGATGCTCCTCACCGATCCCCTGCCCTCTATCCTTCACAATTACCGTCAGGGACCCGTTTTCTTCCCTACAATCCACATCAATCCTTCCCCCCGTGTAGCTGAATTTAATCGCATTGGATAATAAATTACGCAACACGGTCTTCATCATATTTACATCCGCATACCCGGTAAAAGGTCGATCAATATGATTGTAAATCTTTATTCCCTTCGCCTCTGCGATATTCTCCTGTAACACGATCACTTCTTTCGCCGCCTCCGTGAAAGAAAATGCCTGCCTGTACGGCTGTAATAATCCATTCCGGCTATTGCTCCATAACAACAGGTTTTCCAGCAACAAGAAAGCCTCATCCGTAGTCTCCTGCAACATCTTGATAAGATTCTTTATATTATCATCCGGAATTTTCTCTTTCTGGTGATCAAGCGCTTCAAGAATCATTTTAAGCGTACCAATCGGGGCACGCAAATCATGAGCGATAACGGAATATAGCTTGTCTTTAGAACGGGATACGCTTTGGATACGTTCATTCTGCCTCTCTATGATACGCTGTGATTCCAGTAAAAGCAATTGATTATTTATGCGAAGAATCAGCTCCCTTTTACTCAACGGCCGGGAAACGAACTCCACCCCCTCGTAATCAGCCACCTTCCGAAAATCGTCATAACGGTTGGGGATCGTCATGTAGAGTATCGGAATCTGCTTGGTCAGGGCGCTCTGTTTCAACTGGCGGACAACCGTAACCCCCTTCCCCTCTTCTAGCGCCAGGCGAATAATAATCATATCCGGTAGCCTCAATTTCGCAAGTAAAAATACCTCGTCCGCTTCCAGAGTAGGTAATAATTTAAAATTCTCTCCAGCCAGCAGGCTTTTCATCTTTTCCAAATTCGAAATAGAATCGTCAGCCAAAAGGATTGTATATTCGCTATGATCTATATGCATTCGCTACAAATTTATAACCAATTTTTGATAAAAGTTCCTCGTAGAGCCTATTAAATGCCATAGCTTTTTGACTTAAATTATCAAATGATTCATTATTACCAATTTCGTTTTCTCCCGATAAATTATCTTTGATTGATTTCCACATCGGGTACATGGTTTCGGAGAAAGTTTGCAATTCAGTTTTCAGCAATGTTAATTCACGTTCCATCTCCTTGAAACGAGTCACGTCATGCCCGATCAAGTGAATTTCGGTGTGATCCCGATCTAACCTGACCGGATAAGCATACCACTCGATAAATACCACCTCATCATCACGCATTACCTTGGCATTAAACATCAACAAATCCTCAGGGGACTTCACCACTTCCTCCAATTTCTTTGGTGAAATATCCATTTCAGTCATTAGCTCCCCGATCCGAGTTCCGATAATCTCATCCGGACTATCCCCAAATAAGGAATAAAACGTCTTGTTCGAGAAACTGATATGTAAATGCCGGTTCAGACGAAGAATGTAACCCACCCGGTTTTCGATAAAGTCCTGATACAAGGCATGATGTTTCACCAATTTTCTTAAAATCAACTCTTTCTCGAGCGCACCAGATAGTACGGAGGCAACCTGTACCAAGAAAGCAATCTCTTCCCCCGACCACGGTTCCTCGTGGTGACAACGGCTTAAGCACAAAAAGGAAAAAAGATGACTAGATATATACAAGGGTAAAAATATAGCACAATTGACCCCAAGCGCCCGCATGATATTCTTCAGACTCTCGTTCGTCACGTCATTTATATCCCGAATATATATATAATTGTCCCTCTCTAAATCCTGTTCCAACTTCCGATCATAATAGAAACTGCGTTTCTCCCCTGACTCCGGGAAAACAGACTCCCCGGTACGGGTCCATTCTTCCGATATGGTAAATGTCATATCGTGATTAATACTCACGATATAAACCTGATCGGCCCGCTCATGTTCGCCCAGTTTCTTTAATGCCAACTTCACGTTTCTATTCAAACCCACGCTCGTGGATAATAAAACGTTTAAATCAGATAAAAACTCTGCTCCTGTTATGTTATTTTCTGTCTGCATATGCTTGTTGGGATCGTTTAGTCCTCAATATTTGTTTCTTTTTCTAGTATTTATACACGAATTTCACACTTCAGGTTACATGATTCTACATTTTTATATAACAAGATTAAAATTCATCTACAAACAACTTTCTATAATCCAATATATTAAATATACACCCTAAATTTAGTCTATAAAAATCTACGAAAACATTTGGTAACTGAGAAGATTTTTGTACTTTTGTGCCCGGGTAAGTCCTATGCGACCAGCTCCTGTCGAACTCCCCCAGGGTCGGAAGGCAGCAAGGGTAGATGGTTGAGCGGTGCGACATAGTAAGCTTACCCTTTTAGGAAATGCCTCTTTAGCTCAGCTGGCCAGAGCACGTGATTTGTAATCTCGGGGTCGTTGGTTCGAATCCGACAAGAGGCTCAAAAGAAGGGAAGAAAAGCGAGTGAGTTCTTTTTTAAGTTGCTGATGTAGCTCAGGGGTAGAGCACTTCCTTGGTAAGGAAGAGGTCTCGGGTTCAAATCCCGATATCAGCTCAGAGGTAGCAGTCAATAAATTGACTGCTTTTTTGTTTTATATCATTTATATTTAAATAGTTAGACTCAAGTGGTGTGTTGAGCACATTATGTCGCTTTATTTTCTATCCATATTTAAAGGGGATAATCTGACTATCATAAAAATAAAAGAAGGGGCCTGACACCCATTGTTCCCCATCTTCAAAACAAGCAATACAAAACCATCCCTACTCCATGCAGTAACTCCAACCAATCTCGTCAACACTTATCCGCCAAAATAATTACTCGTGATTTCTAAAATCGAACACCAATAAAAGAACGATCCCCCAAAAGCTCTTTATAAAACCTCTGGGGGATTATCTACTTTAACTCAAATTCCTTCGCTAAGAATTATTTTACTTTCTCGTAGATATAAAGTTCGTGAATTTCTCCGGTATACCCTTCTTCCTTGAACGGACCTTGTGACATACCAAGAACAATTAATGTTCCACGATTATTTAAAACAACCAAATCATCATTTACCGGGTCAATTGAAAGACCTTCAATCTCTCCAGAGCGACGAAAATCGCTCATCTCACGAAACAACTCCACTCTTCCTGCTTTTGCCCCTGCAGCAATTTTACCTTTACGCATTACAGGCTTTCCGTTTTTGTCAAGTTTCACACTGAACGGAGTATCTTTAACCACTTCTGTTCCTTCCTGTAAACCGGTGAAATGCACTTCCGTAATATCAGCGACATAAATATTATCAGGAATATTATACAAAGATTCTCCATCATCTGAAGTGAAAAGCATTTTTCCGTCAGCAATGAAGATTCCCTGGCACCAGTAGGGTGTCGGACGACATTGCATTTTCGTGTAGTATTGTCCTGTTTCAAGACTATAGCAATACACATAACGGCTATCCACCCAGTCAGACATCCAAACCATATTTTTTTCTCGGTCAACAGCAAGACCAGACACCTCTACCTGTCCTGATTCAGGAGACCAAGGAAGATCACGTTTCCATTTTAAAGTCTCTGCGTCATAAATTGACACGGCAATATTGTAACCACGTCCATATTCGAATTTCTCGATACCACAATAGATCTCCCCATTGTACACGTCAATATCACCAAAATGGTTAGCAATTTTAGGATCCTGGAATGGCTGATCATTCTTCATGACAAGGTTACCTTGCTTATCATACTTATAAAGAACTTTGGTGTCGGAAACATAATAATAGTTACTGTCAATAGCAATTCCTTGACGCCCTGCCACGGGAATAACTCTTTTCAATCGATACTCAGTTCCCAGATGTTGGGCACTTGCAGACATTCCTACAAAAAGTAATGCCAGAGCAAAAAATAATTTATTCATAATCCAATAATTTAATTTGTTGGTAAAAAGATTGAGTATTATTAGAATTTAAGAAGACACATGATTTGTAAGCTATTACCCGTACCGGTTCTTGTTCCTGCATCTTTTACCTTGTCAGGATAAGCCGAAATGGTATAATTTACCTGGAACTTAACATCCTTGATTATTTCATAAGTACAACCTAAAAGGAAGTTATCCTTGTTGTTTGCAGAAGTCTTGGCTGCTTTATCACGGTACATATCATAACGTACAACCGGTAAGAACTTACCAATTTTATACGCCGCAAGCACATAAAAACCATCTTCCTTCACGTTAGCATCATCACTTTGAATATGACCGTATTCTGCACGAACGTCAAGACCATTTGGATCATAATACCAAGCACCAGTGATAAAACGATTCATCGGAAGATAATCCTTCGTATCTCCATTTTCGTTCAAACCTTTGTATTCTCCCCAATTGTAACAACCGATGATACGCAATTTCTCTACCGGACGGATTGTTATACGACCCACAAAATCTTTCGATTTATTGTCATCATTCAACGTCGGAAGGTAGCCGTTCGTCAATGACAACTGATAACTTAAATAGCTAAATTTTTGATCTTTGCTTTTAAAAAGGTCTCCATAAGCCATCACTCCAAGATCACGACCATAATCAATAAGATCTGCAGAAGAGATCGCATTACGACACACCATACGGTAACAAATATTCGAGAAATCCACGGTCTCTAAAGTAGACGGAGAAATATCATAATTCTCGAAACCAAGCGGCAAATAGTATTGACCAGCACGGAAATGCAAAGCATCAGTAATATGAGCGTTAACAAAAGCATCCATTACCGTAATTACTTTTTTCTTATAGGCAGAGTTATCGACTGATCCAGAGAAACATTCCAACTGGGCGCGGAAATCAAAGGTTTTTGAAACTTTTTTATCAATGATCAAACGCATACGCTTCAATTGGAATGACGATCTGTTATCTCCATTCTTGTCCCCCCAGTTATAACCGGTTTGAATATAACCAGAGAATTTAGGCAATATCGAAAGAAGTTTATTTACTTGTTTTGTAAGGTCATCGTTATTGACTTGTGCGACCTCGCTTTTCGTGTTAGAAGGTTCGTCTTTATCAGACTCGGCCCGGGCAATTGTACATACAAAAAGGCCACAACATAACACCAATACATTTAACAAATAGTTTTTTTTCATAATGACATAAATTAAGTTTATTGTAACTATGCGGGATAATTCTTCTCAGAATTATTCTTTAGGATTAATCACATTTTCTCTGATTCCCCACTCCGAAGTATGGAAACGCACTTTCGGATCTCGGACATCATTACATCGAACAATAACGGCTCCTTCTTTTTCCCAGTACCCTTTCACCGTTAGACCATGCATAGGACCATCTTCTGCCCCACGGACAGTTGTATCATCCGGGTTTACCACAATTTTCAAACCACAAGACTGGTTTAGCATATCCATGTCTCCCCGGCTATTTCCTCCCACTACAAGTGGACGAGTTTTAATGAAAGTCGGGATAACATTCGCTTTCCCATCATCTTGCGGGATCGGTAACACAATCTCATTTGTCAACACCCCATCTACCACGACAGACTTCATCCCGAGAATATTTACTTCGGGGATTCCCAATTCCTCTGATAAAAATTTTTGATATAAAAACTCGGGAGAAGCTGTCAATATCCAAATCTCAAATCCATACTCTTTCAAATTAGCTATAAGCTGTTTCATTTCCGGGTAAAACTTTCCTTGGTATGACTCCACATAGCAATCATACCCCAACTTTGCCACTTCCTCCGGAGTCATTCCCGCCAAAAAGTGAGCACGATCTTCGACATAAACTTTCCCCACGTTATTACCGTCTTTTACCATCCGATTCAAAATAGCCATTTTCTCCTTGGAAACTTTATCATTTTTGCCCTTATAATATTTATCGGCATAACGATATAAAGCTTCATCCGCCAAATAGTGTGGTGCTTGCCCAATCACTGTTCCATCCCCGTCAAACACCGCTACTTTACGAATATTCATGGTTAAAGTCGTATTCAAGAATGTTTCAATTCTCTCATTAATTTCCTTTGACCACCCCTTGATCTCCCGGTAAGTCTGTGCGTAAATCGAGGACGTAATGAATAGCAACAATATAACCACTATTCCTTTCGTCAAATGTTTTGTATTCATACAATTTATTTTTTTATTATTGGTCAGAATGATTCTATTTCTTCACCTCAATAAGGCATCATTATTTTCTATTTTGCACCAGGTATTGTTCCTCCTTGTAAGTAAAGCTGACGAAAACGATGGACAAGGCGCAGGCGACGAGCAACAGCACGAACGTCCCGTCC
>OGGQ01000327.1_pt1 | contig 70004 bp, 52 predicted proteins | sample 1571191 | NCBI WGS metagenome assembly OGGQ01 (sample SAMEA2582061, study PRJEB24529) | metagenome | biome: Human gut stool | place: China | collected 2011
TCACCAACCGAAGGTTGATGACCTGCGCACGCTTCGGCGTGCTTCCGCTTTTCCTTAAAATTATGAGATGTCATGTTTCTGCTTCCGGAACTTACTGGGCGACATCTGATATACGCTGCCAAAAACCCTGGAAAGGTGTCCCGGTGATGAGAATCCGGTCTGTTCTGCGATTTGTGACAGAGAGAGTGCGGTTTCCAGAAGCATCTGATGAACCTTGGTCAGCCGCACATTATTCAGATATTCCACGAAAGTGGCGCCGGTGGCTTTGCTAAACAGACGGCAGAAATGGTATTTGCTCATATGAACAGTGTCCGCTATGGTATCAAGATCTATAGGATCCCGGTAGTGCTCATTGAGATAGTGAATGGCCTGCAGGATTTCTGGCCGTACATCGGAAGAAACACCGCTTATGGCGGGTTCCTCCTGCTCCGGCATGCGGTCCTTTAACAGCATCAGCAGCTGAAATACATAGGAGTACTGCAGCTTTTCTGCCAGGAAACCGCTCTGGTCCCAGCAGGCGCTTAAGCCCTGCAATATAGTGAGTGTGCGTTCCCAGACTTCACCCGTCAGGTGCAGTATGCAGCTGTGAAAACGCTGAAAGAGAAGCTGCCGCTCTCCCTGCGTGAGTAAAAGATCCAGCTTCTCCTCCGGAAAGTTCAGCACATATCTGCCGTAATAATCCGAGGTCCGGCTCTCCCCGTAATGAAGATCGAAAGGCCGGATGATACAGACATCGCCGGGTTTCATGGCATGGCATATATTTTCCAGAAAGATATAGCGTTCACCTTTCGTCTGCAGGTAGATCTCATAGGTATCGTGGTACTGCTGCACGGTCATGGTGTGCTTCTTATGACTCTCAATATAATCAAAGAATAAGCCGCTGTATGGCAGAAACAGGGTGGGGTACATCGGATCGCCTCCCGGATTGTTTTAATGCCCTGAAGCCCTGATCAGTTTTATTATAGAATTAAGTATAGCAAAGCCGCTGATGTTCTGCAAGATATGATTGATTATCCGGCTGATTCAGCAATAAATGTGCTTTATTCCATATATATTGCATGATAAATTAGTACTGATCGGTATCCTGATGGAAGCTGCAGCAAAGCTGCGCGAAGTCCGGGTACGATAGCGGATTGGTGGTGTATCCGTAAAATCTGTATGTGTGCGGCAGCGCACGGAAAGAGGGAAAATGGAGTTTGTATTAAATTCACAGGAAACTGTCGGCGTCGGTCTGTCTGAAAACGAATCGGAGGCAGTGAAGACGGCATTTTTTAATCTGAAAACAGATCTCTCAAGGGCTGTAGGGATTCATTGCACGGATGCGGGTGCGGACAGCAGGATACTTGTCGGCACCGTAGGGGTATCGGAGCTGACAGCGCCCTATGTGGACGCGGACAGGCTGAAGGATGAACAGGGCCGTCTTCGCAGGGAAGCCTATATGCTGAAAGTCTGCGGTAACAGGCTTGTGATCGCGGGTACAGACCGCAGGGGAACAATATACGGCATCTATGATCTCTGCGAAAGGATCGGGGTGTCGCCCTGGCACTACTTCGCGGATGTGCCGGTTAAGGTGAAGGAACAGTTTGCGCTGGAGGACGGTTTTGAAGTGATTGACTACCCTTCGGTAGAATACCGCGGGATTTTCATCAATGACGAGGAGGAACTGGACTGCTGGGCGCGCCTTCATATGGATGAGGATACTATCGGGGTTCATACATATGAAAAGATATTTGAACTGATTTTAAGGCTGAAAGGGAATTACATATGGCCCGCCATGCATGTGAATTCCTTCAACCTGAAGGTGGAGAACGGTGCTCTGGCGGACCGTATGGGCCTGGTGGTGGGCACTTCACACTGTGATATGCTGATGCGCAGCAACAACCGGGAGTGGATTCCCTGGATCACGAAAAAGGGATACGACGATGCCGTATATGACTATTCCGTTGAGGGCAGAAACAGGGATATCCTTAAGGAATACTGGCGGGAGAGCGTGGAGCAGAACCGGGATTTTGAGGTGAGCTATACGCTCGGCATGCGCGGTATCCACGATTCCGGTTTTGAGACAAGAGCGCTCAAGGCGGAGTCCAAAGAGGAGATGCGGCGTAAAAAAGTGGCGCTTTTGCAGAAGGTGATCGGGGATCAGAAGGAGATACTGGCGGATACGCTTGGCAGGGATACGTTAAAGCTCTTTGTACCCTATAAAGAGGTGCTGGATCTGTACGACAACGGTCTGGATGTTCCGGAAGACATTACCCTGATCTGGTCCAATGACAATTATGGGTATGTGCGGCGTTATCCTTCCGAAAAAGAACAGAGAAGGAGCGGCGGAAACGGCATCTACTATCACAATTCCTACTGGTCTCCGCCCGGAAGATCCTATCTCTTTATCTGTTCCATCCCTCTGGCACAGACCAAATATGAGCTGGAAAAGGCGTATGAAAACGGCATACAGAAGCTGTGGGTCATGAATGTGGGCGCCCTCAAGCCTCTGGAGCAGGAGATGGAGTACTATCTGCGCCTGGCGTGGGAGATCGGAAAAGAGAACGGCAGCACCTCGGATGTGGATGCCTGGCTGGCCGGCTGGATCGACCGTAATTTCAGCGGCGGACACGGCGATGAGATGGCCGGGATACTCAATGATTTCACCCAGCTCACCAATGTGCGCAAGATAGAAAATCTGGATAATGATACGTTTTCGCAGACCGCATACGGGGACGAGGGAGCCGTGCGGCTCAACCGTTACAAAGAGATGTATGACAGGGCAAATGCCATATATGAATCGCTGCCGGAGAATGAAAAGCCAGCGTTTTTTCAGATGGCTCTGATGAAAATTCATGCCGCATATTACACCAATGCCCAGTATTATTTTGCGGACCGCAGCACTCTCTGTGTGAACCAGGGAAAGATGCAGGCGGCGGCCCGGTACACGGAGTATTCCCGCTTCTACGACGACCAGAGGCGCAGGATGCTTAAATACTATAATGAAGAGATGCTGGGAGGCAAATGGAGGGGGATGGTGACACCCGAGGATTTCCCGCCGCCCAGAACCGCAATGCACCCGGCCTGTACGCCGCCCCTGTCCATTGGAGGCAGAAAGATGCTCATCACCCTGTGGAACGGTGACAGCGAGCTGCGCTTTACAAAGCCGGCGACTAAGTGGTTTGAGATCGCCAACGCCGGAGCGGGTGAATTTACCTTCGAGGCGGAAGCGGATGACTGGATGAAGCTGTCAGAGACCCGGGGAACGGTACGCGGCGAAATCCGTATACTGGTGACCGTAGAGGACACAGCGGCGTCCAGAAAAGGCAGGATACAAGTCAGAAACCGTACGGATCAAACCGTCACCTGTATTGATGTTACCGTACAGTCACTGACAGAACTCTTATCTGCGGCAGATTCCGCTGCAAATTGCAGCTCTCGCTCCTTGGGGGAGATCCCCCCTGATATAGCCGCAATATGTGAAGACGACGGTATTGTGGCGGTCCGTGCGGACAGCAGGCAGGCTCCGGGCTGGCGGCACATCAAACGCCTGGGAAGGGGCGGGGGCGATCTGGTTGAAGCATATGAACAGGGTTCACCACTGTCCTACCCGATCCTCCTGACCGAAGACGCTGCAGACAGCCTGCTGGAAATACACCGTTACCCTTCCCTTAACTCTACCGGAAGGATCCGCATGGGGGTGTCCGTGGATGAAGGGACGCCCCAGACGGTGGAATCCGAATCCAACGATGAGTGGCGCGGCCAGTGGACGGTGAATACCATGGACCATGTGGATAAGCTTTATCTGCATCTGCCTGCCATGAAGCGGGGCATGCACACCGTTACCTTTACGGCGGTGGACCGATATTTTGCGTTTACAAAATTCGTGCTTTACTGCCGTCCCAGAAAATATAACAGCCTGGGCACGACGGAAGGCTCCCAGGCGCTGCCGGATGAGAAATTTATAAAGGAAGCATCTAATATCTGGTATGGCACCCTGCCTCTGAAACCCAGGCCGATGCTCTACGCAGACAGGGTATTTGCCGGAAATACGCTGCTGGCGAACGATCTGATCGCAGAGCAGGAGGAATATGGCACTGCCAGGTCTCCTTACGAGCTGCTGCAGGGAGGTATGTCCGTCTATCCGGAAAAAGACGGTCAGGTCAGGATCGACGCAGTAGCAGCCTATGCTCAGACCCCGTACGCTTATACGGAGCACTACACGTGGCAGTACTGCAGCAGTGAATCCTATGGCCGCAGCGGCCTGGCCATGTATATCCGCCGCCAGGGCCTTAAGTGGGACAGCACAGAGGCCGCGCCCTCTTTAAACTACCGTTTAAGCTGTGATGGCGGGGATTATACCGTGTGGATGCTTGCTAAATTTAACTCTAACGAGGATTCCTGTATATCCGCGGCCATTGATCATGCAGTGCTGCCAAAGGAAGCGCTTTATCGGGGAGGCAGGCTCTGGCGCTACGAAGCCGAGCAGGTATGGAGATGGATTCCCGCCGCTGTCTGTCATATGGACGCCGGCGGACACCTCCTCACCGTTTACTGCCTGGCTTCCGGCCTTCGTATAGACAGGATCTGTCTGACAAAAGGTGACAGCATACCGCCTTTGGATAAAGATTGGAGGCTGCGCTAATTCCGAAATCATATTGCCAAAATCTCCAAAAGCGTGTAAAGTATTTATATACGAATACGCATGCAGCGATTTCAGAAAAGGAGAGCGGTCATGGGAACAAAGTGTATTGGAGTGGATCTGGGCGGTACAACGACGAAATTTGGGCTTTTGGACAGGGAAGGGCAGGTAGAGGATAAATGGGAGATCCCAACCAGGAAGGAAGATGCGGGAAGCCATATCCTTTCCGATATTGCGGAGTCCATCCTGAAAAAGCTGAAGGATAAGGGGATCGATAAGGAGGATATTATCGGTGTGGGCGTCGGTGTGCCCGGGCCGGTGGGAAATGACGGGAAACTTACGAAGTGTGTAAACCTGGGGTGGTTTGAGCCCTTTTACCCGGAAAAAACGCTTTCAGAGATGCTGGGCGGCATACCGGTTAAGGCGGGCAACGACGCCAATGTTGCCGCGCTGGGTGAGCTGTGGAAGGGCGGCGGAGCCGGTTACAAGAACGCCGTATTCTTTACGCTGGGCACAGGAGTGGGCGGAGGCGTGGTAGTGGACGGCCGGATGATTGCCGGCTCTTTCGGTATGGGTGGCGAGGTAGGACATATCACGGTAAACCCTCATGAGCCCGACGCCTGCAACTGCGGAAATCACGGATGCCTGGAGCAGTATGCTTCGGCCACCGGTATCGTAAAACAGGCACAACGCGCGCTGGCCAAGTCCGATCGGCCGTCGGTGCTGCGGGACATGGACGGGTTCACCTGCAAGGATGTGCTGGATGCGGCCAAGGATGGAGATGCTCTGGCAGCTGAATCCGTGGAGGGGTCCATGCGTTATCTGGCGCTGGTGATGTCCTTTGCCAGCCATATCACGGACCCGGAGGTATTTATCATAGGAGGAGGCGTATCCAAAGCGGGCGTTTATCTGACTGATATGCTGAAGCGTTTGTACGCAGGATATATATATGTATCTGATCCGCAGGCGGAAGTGGCTCTGGCGTCTCTGGGCAATGACGCGGGCATGTACGGCGCTGCCAGACTAGTGTTGTAAACGGCTGCATGTTGACGTAATATAAGTGAAACCGGGGGCTGGCTCTGCGGACACCATGTCTGCAGAGGCCATCCCCTTCTATTATTATCGTTTAGGAAAGAGAGAGGATGAAAAGGGATGAAATACCGCGAATTTAATAAAAACGAAGAAAAGGTGTCATTGTTGGGACTTGGATGCATGAGGTTTCCTAAAGTAACTCCCGATAAGGAGGAAATCGATATTCCCAGAGCCTGTGAAATTATCGACTACGCTTATAATAACGGGGTCAATTATTTCGACACGGCGTTCCCTTATCATGGGGGCCAGTCGGAGCTGGTGATCGGAGAGGCGCTGAAAAAGTATCCCAGAGATTCTTTTAAGCTCGCTACAAAGCTTCCGATGTGGAAGTTGCAGAAGAAAGAGGATGTTCTGGATACCTTCAATGAACAGCTGAAAAAGTGTCAGGTGGATTATTTTGATTTTTATCTGTGCCATGCTATGAACAGAGAGCGTATGGACTGGCTGGAAAAATATGAGGTGATGCCTGCACTCTGCCGCCTTAAGGAAGAGGGGAAGATCCGTCATCTGGGATTTTCCTTCCACGATACGCCGGATGTGCTTGAGGAGCTGTTAAACCGCTATCAGTGGGATTTTGTGCAGATCCAGTTGAACTATCTGGACTGGGAACTGCAGGATGCTAAGCGTCAGTATGAGCTTATCGCAGGGAAGGGGCTGCAGGCCGTCATCATGGAACCGGTCAGAGGCGGTATGCTGGCATCCCTGTGTGAGGAGGCCGATCAGGTATTCAAGGATGCGGAGCCGGAGCACTCCGTGGCGTCCTGGGCGCTGCGCTTTGCCATGTCTCTGCCCAGGGTGCTGACGGTGCTAAGCGGCATGTCAAACATGGATCAGGTGATCGATAATGTGCATACAGCCAGCGAGTTTGAGCCTCTTACGGATGAACAGCGGGGAGTTATTGATGCAGCGCTGGAAAAATTCAAAAAGAACAAAACGATTCCCTGCACCGGCTGCCGTTACTGTATGGACTGCCCCGCCGGCGTCAATATACCGAAGATTTTTAAGATTTATAACGATTATGCCATTTCCAAGAATAAAAACGGCTTTAAACGGGCCTATGAGGAACTGCCGGAGTCAGAGCGGGCGGATCGCTGCGTGGAGTGCGGCGCGTGCATGAGCCAGTGCCCGCAGAGCCTTAAGGTTCCCGAACGAATGAAAGAGATCGCGGCAATGGCTGCAGAAATGAACTAGAGAGGCTTATTTTGACATGAAGTGGAAGAAGTTTATATCCTATTACAGACCTTATGTGAAGGCTTTCCTGGCAGACATGTTTTTTGCCTGCCTGGGAGCCGTTATCACACTCATTATTCCCCTGATCATCCGTTATATCACCAATACGGTGATCTATTTTGAAACCGCGCAGGCCATGAGCCGCATCCTGCAGCTGGCTGCGCTCATGGTAGGCATGGTGCTGCTGGAATGCTATTGCAATTATTACATAGCCCATGCAGGACATATGATGGGCGCGCGCATGGAACGGGATATGCGCCATGAAATATTCGGGCACTATCAGAAGCTCTCCTTTGCCTATTACGACGATCAGAAGGTAGGGCAGATGATGTCCAGGGTTACCAATGACCTGTTTGAAATCAGCGAGCTGTTTCACCACGGGCCGGAGGACATCGTGATCTCCCTGATCAAGTTCATCGGATCCTTCGTCATACTGCTGACGGTCAATCCGATGCTGGCGCTGGCGGCTTTTGCACTGGTTCCGTTCATGCTGATTTATGCGCTGTATTTCAATAAGAAAATGAAGCTGGCATTTAAAAGGAACCGCGCCAGAATCGCGGATATCAATGCGCAGATCGAGGACAGCTTATCCGGCATCCGCGTCGTGAAATCCTTCAGCAATGAAGAGATGGAGATGGACAAATTTGACCAGGGCAACCAGCGTTTCCTTGAGAGCAAGAACAACAGCTATTATTATATGGGACTGTTTCACGCAGGGCTCGGCGCATTCATCACGCTGATTACAATTGTGGTCATCGTATCGGGCGCTGTGATGATGACAAAGAACATCATACAGGTTACGGATCTGGTTACCTTTCTGCTCTATATCAATAACTTTACGGAGCCCATCCGCAAGCTGATCAACTTTACCGAGCAGTTCCAGAACGGCATGAGCGGTTTTGAGCGGTTTCTGGAAGTGCTGGCGGTGGAGCCGGATATAGCGGACAAGCCGGGTGCTCTGGCTGTATCGGGGCTGAAAGGTGAGATCAGCTTTGAAAACGTATCTTTTCATTACAAGGACACTGCTGAAAATGTGCTGGATCACCTAAGCCTGAAGGTGGGAGCCGGAGATTATGTAGCCCTTGTGGGACCTTCCGGCGCGGGAAAAACCACCCTGTGCAGTTTGATTCCCAGATTCTATGAGGTGAGCGGCGGCAATGTGAAGATTGACGGCATCGATGTGCGCGACATGAAGCTTAAGGATCTGCGCCGCAACATTGGGATCGTGCAGCAGGACGTATACCTTTTTACCGGAACGGTTATGGATAATATCCGCTACGGTAAGCCGGAAGCCACCGAGCAGGAAGTGATTGAGGCCGCGAAAAACGCGAATGCCCATGAGTTCATCATGAGCCTTCCCGACGGCTATTTGACCGATATCGGGCAGCGCGGGGTAAAACTGTCCGGGGGCCAGAAACAGCGCCTGTCACTGGCCAGGGTATTTCTGAAAAATCCGCCGGTATTAATTTTCGATGAGGCCACTTCGGCGCTTGATAATGAGAGTGAGCAGGTGGTGCAGGAATCTCTGGAGAGACTGGCGAGCAACCGTACCACATTTGTGATTGCCCACCGGCTGTCTACGATCCGCAACGCTGAGCGAATCCTGGTGCTGACGGAAAAGGGCATAGAGGAATCCGGAAGCCATGAGGAACTGCTGGCCGCGGGTGGATTATACAGCAGGCTTTACAATATGCAGTTTGCGGGCAACGCGTGATGCGCTGCTTTATCGGCCCCTGAACTGTAACATGCGCTGAACTTTGTATAATGGAAAGAAATCCTTGCGAAAAAAACGAATTCAGTATAAAATATCTTTATATGGTTGCAGCCTGTACGAACGCTGCCGCGCAGGTACTATTGATGGAAGGAAAGAGAGATCATGAGCGTAGAAAAAGTAGAAAAATATAAAGAGGAAAAAGCCCGCCGCAAAGAGATTCTTGCAAAAGAGAAAAAGAAGAAAATGCTGACTAAGATCGCCTTATGGGTGCTTCTTGTGGCCGTAGTCGGAGGGATCGGCACAGGTGTCGGAGTGACCGCCTACAATCAGTATCAGAAATACCTGGCGTCCCTTCCGGATTATACGAGAACCGAAATGGTGCTGCCGGATTTGGCCGGGATTTTGACGGAAGAGACAGAGGAAGCGGAAGGCTGAATGTAGAGTGGCGCAAAAAAGCGTATTGCAGAAGGAATGTTCCCGTAAAAAACGGGTAAATTAGGATTCCGTGTTGCAATACGCTTTTGTTGATTCGGGATTTATCTCCATAATTTATCCCCATAAATGAGGAGTTCCCGGGACTTGCGCCCCGGGACAATTATGAAAAATCTATATGCACTTTGACGAAAACAACCATGTTTATCACTTGTTTCTATACAAATAGCATAACAACAATGTGTGAATAAAATATGAACAAACAGTAAATAAAGTGTAACATGTGGCTGGAAATTGTTTAATCTGTTGAATATGTAAATGAAATGTGCATAGGGTATGGAATATCTGCACATGGGGGAGTAGAATAGGGGAAAAGTGAATTGGCGAAAAAGTCGAGAGAGGAGAAATATATGGCAACTTTAGCGCAGAGAAAGACCATTGTGATCGGGCATAAGAATCCGGATACGGATTCTATCTGCTCTGCTATCGCCTACGCCAGACTGAAACATCTGCTTACCGGGCAGAATTATGAGCCCAGGAGGGCAGGCCAGGTAAATCAGGAGACACAGTTTGTCCTGGACCGTTTTGGGGTGGAGGCGCCGGAGTATATTCAGGACGTAGGCACACAGGTGAAAGACATTGAGATCCGGGAAACGAAAGGCGTAAACAGCAGCATATCGCTGAAAAAGGCCTGGAGCAATATGAAGGACAACAATGTAGTCACGCTGCCCATCGTCAAAAATCATGTGCTGGAGGGCCTGATTACCATTGGCGATATCGCCAATTCCTATATGGATGTATATGACAGCAGGATTTTGTCAGTGGCAAAGACACCCTATGCCAACATCGTGGAAACGATTGACGGAAACCTGGTGGTGGGCAGCACAAAGGGTTGCTTTGATAAAGGAAAGGTGCTGATTGCGGCAGCCAATCCGGATCTGATGGAAAGTTATATCGAAAAGGGGGATCTGGTCATACTGGGCAACCGCTATGAATCCCAGCTCTGTGCCATAGAGATGAATGCTGCCTGCATCATCGTATGCGAGGGAGCAGCCGTCTCCATGACGATCAAAAAGCTGGCGGAGGAGCATAAGTGCACGGTGATCAGCTCTCCGTTTGATACTTACACGGTGGCGCGCCTGATCAACCAGAGCATGCCGATCCGGCATTTCATGAAGACGGATCAGCTGATCACATTCAGCATGGATGACTTCGTGGAAGATATTCGGGAAGTTATGGCCAGCAAGCGGCACCGTGATTTCCCGATCCTGGATGACAACGGAAGCTACCGGGGCATGATCTCACGCCGGAATCTGCTGGGCATGAAAAGAAAACAAGTGATCCTGGTGGATCATAATGAGCGCGGCCAGGCGGTGGACGGCATAGAGAACGCGGAAATCCTCGAGATCATCGATCATCACCGCCTTGGCACCATCGAGACGATGTCCCCGGTATTTTTCCGGAACCAGCCATTAGGCTGCACGGCTACCATTGTCTATCAGATGTACCGGGAGGCGGGCATCCCCATAGAAAATGAGATCGCCGGCCTTCTCTGCTGCGCAATCATATCCGATACCCTGCTGTACCGCTCGCCCACCTGTACGGAGGTGGACCGGCAGGCTGCAGAGGATCTGGCGAAGACTGCGGGCGTGGATACCAAGGTCCTGGCGAAGGAAATGTTTTCCGCAGGAAGCAACCTGCTGTCCAAATCGGAAAAAGAAATTTTCTATCAGGATTATAAGGAGTTTACCGTGGGCAGCGTGACGCTGGGGATCGGCCAGATCAACTCCATGAATACGGATGAGCTTTTCCAGATTGAACAGCGCCTGACCCCTTATCTTAAGGAAGCCCGGCAGAGACATAAGGCGGATATGGTATTTTTTATGCTGACCAGCATACTGGATGAATCCACGAAGCTGATTTTTGACGGGGGTAATGCGAAGCAGCTGCTTTCCGAGGCATTTGCGCAGGCAGAGGTATCCGATAACAGCGCCTATTTAGAGGGAGTGGTGTCCCGAAAAAAACAGTTGGTGCCGGCTCTTATGATGGTCCTGCAGCAATAAGGATCTGAAAAAATATAGTATGATTTATATGGGATTTCTGATATAATCAAACAAGAGTCTCATGACGGTACTGCGGCAATAGGAGGAAGACATAAATGATGAACGCGGATAATATCACACTGATCGGAATGCCGGGTTCCGGCAAAAGCACGGTAGGGGTGCTTCTGGCTAAAAGGCTGGGTTATTCCTTCGTGGATTCGGATCTTCTGATACAGGAGAAGGAACAGCGCCTGCTAAAGGACATTATCGCAGAAGAGGGGCTGGACGGATTCATGGAGATCGAAAACCGGGTGAACAGTGAGCTCGAAGCGAAAAAGGCTGTTATTGCTCCCGGCGGCAGCGTAATTTATTATGCAGAAGCCATGGACCATTTAAGCAGCATCAGCACGGTGGTATATCTTAAGATCAGCTATGAAGAACTGGAGGAACGCCTGGGAAACCTGGTGGACCGGGGGGTAGTGTTAAAAGAAGGCATGACCCTTAAGGACCTTTATAATGAAAGAGTTCCGCTGTATGAGAAGTATGCTGAAATCACTGTGGATGAAGAAGGAAAGGCGGCCGGAGATATTGTGGACTATTTAAGGGGAATGTTCACGGACAGGTGACAGCCGGGGGAAAGCGATGAAGACTACCGTATTTGAGGAGCGGTCGGGGGGCATAACAATCAGCCGGGTGATCCGAGATTATGAATATAATATGGCATCCAGGCATTTCCATGAGGAATATGAAATCTATTATCTGCTGGAGGGCGAGCGGTATTATTTTATCGATCACAGCACCCACCTTGTGCGGAACGGATCCCTGGTGTTTATAAATAAGAATCAGGTGCATAAAACCAGCCCTGTGGCGGGCAGTTCCTATCATGACAGAATTCTGATCCAGCTAAACAGCAAGCAGTCAGATCTGGTGTTTACAAATCCCGATTTCTCGCTGGAAGAGTTTTTTGCCGAGCACAGCGGAGTGATTCGGCTCGACATGGACCAGCAGAAATATGTGGAAAAACTGATCTATGATATGGTGCGTGAGATCCGGGAGGGGCAGGAGGGCTGCCGCCTGATGTCAGGAATGCGCCTGATGGAGCTGCTGATCTACGCGGCGAGGTGCCTGCGCCAGAACGACCCGTATCCCGTGCCGGCCATGCTGCAGACGGAGAAATACCTGAAAGTACAGGAGATTGCGGATTACATCAGCGAAAACTACCGCAGCGCAGGGTCGCTGGAGGAAATCGCCGGCCGGTTTTTTATCAGCAAATCCTATCTGAGCCGCATATTTAAAGAAGTGACAGGCTTTACAGTCAATGAATATCTGAACATCCGCCGGATTATGAAGGCGAAGCAGCTGCTGTCGACGCCGGAACCTAATGTGACGGCGATATCTGAGATGCTGGGTTATGAAAATGTCTCTTATTTTGAACGGGTATTTAAAAAATATGCCCACACCACTCCTCTGCGTTTCCGCAGGCAGGTGTTGGAAGATAAAAAACAGCTGACGGAGAGAATGGGTCAGAGTATTATAACAAATAAATGTTAAAAGTGAACCGCAGAGGCATTTGCACGGATCCGTGCAAAGCCTCTGCGGTGCTGTTTAATAGATGTGCCGCCGCATTCCGCCATGGCCCGGCCGGCAGCACGGTATCAAATTAAAACTATATTTACGCTCAAACAGTGCTCGAAAGTATAAAAAATTCTGTATTAGTGGAATATTTAATACAAGATTATTATTTTACAATGTATTATAATTGCTATTGTCAGGATGATGAGCATGGCGCCAAAGAACTGACAGACATCGAATGACGGGATCAGCCATTGGCTGGTAGCATTTGAAAGGAGCAAATAAATATATGGAGTACAGTGATCGCAAAGCCATGGGAATCAAGATCGCATATATTGGCGGCGGTTCCCGTGCCTGGGCCTGGAAACTGATGGCGGACCTGGCGCTTGAACCGGCGTTGTCCGGCGATGTATGGCTATATGATATAGACAGAGCCGCAGCCGCGAAAAATGAGGCCATCGGAAATTCTCTGGAAGAAAGAAACACACCGGGCAAATGGAGGTATCATACGGCGGATACCCTAAAAGAGGCATTGACAGGCGCGGATTTTACCATCGTATCCATACTGCCGGGAACGCTGGATGAGATGGAGACGGATGTTCATCTGCCGGAGAAATACGGCATCTATCAGTCGGTGGGGGATACGGTCGGGCCCGGGGGGATTGTGCGCGCGCTGCGAACCGTGCCGATGTACCGGGACATTGCGCAGGCAGTCCGCAGATGGGCGAAGGATACGTGGGTGATCAGCTATACGAATCCCATGTCCGTGTGTGTGAAAACGCTGTATCATGTTTTTCCGGAGATTAAGGCTCTGGGGTGCTGTCATGAAGTATTCGGAACACAGAACCTGCTTCTGGAAATTTATAAAAAGTATGGTGGCAGTCAGGATGCGGTCAGAAGAGATATAAATGTCAATGTGATGGGGATCAACCATTTTACCTGGCTTGACAGGGCGCAATGCCTGGGAACGGATCTGTTTCCTCTGTATGAGAGATTCATCCGCGAGTATTATGATACCGGACTTGTGAAGGAAGAGGGCTTCTGGCAGAAGGAGCATATAAAGGGAGGGCAGTGTGTCAAGATGGATCTGTTTCGCAGATTCGGCATCATTGCAGCCGCGGGGGACCGCCATCTGGCGGAATTTATGCCCGGCACAGAATATTTGAAAGATCCCGAAACTGTGCAGGACTGGCAGTTTGGCCTCACCACGGTAGCAAGCCGGAAGCAGGTTCAGATGGAACGGATGGAGAAAGGGGAGAAACTGGCAGCGGGAAAGGAACAGGTGGAACTCCTGCCGTCAAAGGAGGAAGGGGTAGGCATCATTAAAGCCCTATGCGGCCTGGGACGTTTTATATCAAATGTGAATATCCCCAATGAGAGCCTTGTGATTCCGAACCTGCCGAAAGAAGCGGTGGTGGAAGTAAATGCGGTGCTGGACAAAGACTGCATCTATCCCATTATGGCCGGGCCGCTGCCGGAGAGCGTAAGAAAATTGGTTCTGCCGCACGCTAAGAATCACAGCCTGATTGTGAGGGCCGCGCTGGAGACGGATTTTGAGGCCGCTCTGGCCGCTCTGATGCGGGATCCTAATACAGGATCTAAAATATCAGCCGAACAGGGCAGAGAGATGCTGAAAGAGATGATAAGGGATACGAAGGCATATCTGCCGGCCGGCTGGTAGCAGCAGAATCGAAAAGGAGACAGTATATGACGGCAAAAAATGAACTGCAGTTTCCGTATGGGGCGGTTTATTTCCGGAAGAGCACCCCGCCGCAGGAGGACTGGGAACGGGACTACATGCGCGCCGCAAAGGACGGATATAACCTGTTCAGGCACTGGCTGATCTGGAGCGCGGTGGAGACCGCTCCCGGCGTATACGATTGGTCGGATTATGACAGGCAGTTTGAACTGGCTGAAAAATATGGCATACAGATCGTGCTGGCGGAGATCACGGTTTCAGTGCCGGCCTGGGCTGCAGCCCGCTATCCGGAGCTTTTACAGGAGGCCGGCAGGGGGAATATACTATATCCGCAGATGGCCGGTAATTCCGCAGTGGGCGGTTTTCCCACCGGGTTCTGCCTGGATAAACCGGCGGCCAGGGCCATGGCGGGAGCCTTCCTGGAGGCCGCGGCGCGCCGGTACGGCGGACACCCCATGCTGTACGGATATGATATCCATAATGAGTGCTATCAGAGGACGGACACCTGTTTCTGCGAAGATACCGTAAGGGAATACAGGAACTGGCTTAGGAGAAAATACAAAACCGTAGATGCGGTTAATAAAAACTGGCATGTGTACAGCCTGACGGACTTTGACGAGATCTATCCGCCGGTCAAACCGGGCTTCTTCCCTGACAGCGTGGACTGGCTGCAGTTCCGCCATGACAGGCTGTATGAAAACATCCAATGGAAGATAGACCGCATCCGTTCAGCTGACCGTAGCGCGAAGATCACCGCCCATGGGATGTCAGACTGCTTTGCCTATTATTCGGAGCAGGCGAGCGACCACTGGGCCGCCGCTAAAAAGGCCGACATATACGGCCTGACCTGGGTGCCATGCAGAAAAGGAAACGAACCGTGGAGAAATTTTGCCGCATTTGACCTGCTGCGCAGCGCGTCGGGGGATACTCCGTTCTGGCATACCGAAGCACAGGGCGGCCCTCTCTGGATGCAGCCACAGCTTAAAGGACGGGCGGCTTCAGACGGCAGGGTGCCGGAAAAGGAGGATATCAGGCTGTGGAATCTGATCCTGATGGCCTGCGGCGGCAGAGGCATATTGTATACCCGTTTCCGTCCGCTGCTGGACGGGCCGCTGTTTGGCGCTTTTGCTCCCTATGACATGGATGGAGGAAGGACTGAGCGCTCGGAAATGGCCTCCAAGATCGCTGTATGGGCTAACCGCCCGGAACAGAAAGATTTGTGGCGGGCGCATCCGGCCTGCGGGGACATACATATCCTGTTTGTGCCGGAATGTGAGACGGCCTCCTTTCTGCTGTCCCAGTCCGGAGAGGAGCATATGTATCCTGCGGCGCTGTACGGCGCGTACGAAGGGTTTTACTCCCAGGGCATACAGGCGGATTTCGTGCATATCGATGACATCGAAAAGGCGCACATACTGTATTTTCCGTTTCCTTTGGCGCTGTCAGAGGAACATGCAAAGCGGCTGGCGGCATGGGTTAAGGAGGGCGGTACCCTGATCGCGGAATCCTGTCCCGGCTTTTTTACAGAGTATATGCATGCCAATGCTGTACAGCCTGTCCCTGAATTGGAGGCGCTGTTCGGAGTCCGACAGAGAAATGCGCAGTTCATGCCGGATCTGGCGGTCAATGTCCGGTTCGATCTGCTGGGGGAAGAAGTGCGGGGCGGCGGATTCATACAAACCTACGAGCTAAAGGGGGCCGGGGAGCTTGCACGGTACGGGGACGCAGTCATTGCTGCGCGGAATCGCTGCGGAGAGGGGACGGCCGTCCTTGTGGGCGCGGCCATTTCCCTTGGTGGAGAGGATAACCACACATTTTACGGCAGGCTGCTGAAATATCTCGGCGTAAGTCTTCCGATACGGGTATCGGATCATGTGATTCAAGCCCGCCTCCATCTGGATGGAACACGGCGCGTCCTCTGGGTTGTCAATCCCGGCCGTGAGGAGAAAAAGGTCTGTATCTCACTAAGAGACGGCGGACTGCCCGGCCGCATTTACTGGGCCGGAGGGCGGATCCTGTCTGCGGACAAAAATGAGATTGAGGTATCCGTAGGAGGAAGGGATGCGGTGGTCCTGGAATTACAATGAGAAACAATGAGGAAGCACACTGAGGTGTGCGTAGGTCATCAGCCTTCGGCTGGTGACATGAGAATGAGGAAGCACACTGAAGTGTGCGTAGGTCATCAGCCTGCGGCTGGTGACATGAGAAAGGAGAACGGTCAGATTATGAAGGAATCCATACATAAGTATTTTAAGATAGGCACGATTTTGTGGATGAGCTATCCTCCCCAGAATTACAGCCAGAAGGACGCTCTGCGTAAGATTTGCGCCGATGAATTTTTTGATGCCGTGGAGGTTACACAGATAGCTGATGATGCGGACCGCAAAGAAGCCAGGGATATGATGGAACAGTCCCATATAAAGGTGTGTTACGGCGCGCAGCCGCGGCTTTTATCCACCGGATTAAATCCCAATGACCTGTCGGAAGAAAAGAGACAGGCTGCGGAGAAGACATTGCTTGAAGCGGTGGATGAAGCGGAGTATCTCGGGGCTAAGGCCGTGGCATTTCTCGCGGGTAAATGGGAGGAAGAAGCTAAGGAGGAAGCCTATGAACAGCTGCTTAAGACAACGGTTAATTTGTGCCGGTACGCAGAGACAAAGGGCATGGGCGTCAACCTGGAAGTGTTTGACTATGATATCGACAAGGCCGCTCTGATCGGGCCGGCGCCGCTGGCCGCCAGATTTGCGGCGGACGTGCGCTGCAGCTGCCCCAATTTCGGACTGCTGGTGGATTTATCCCATTTTCCTCTTACCTATGAGAAGAGTGAATTTGTGATCCGGACGCTGCGGCCGTACATCAGGCATCTGCATATCGGCAATGCGGTTGTGCAGAAAGGCCTTGAGGCATATGGCGATCAGCATCCAAGATTCGGCTTCCCGGGGAGCGCGAATGATACCGGAGAGCTGCTGGATTTCTTCCGCGTGCTGAAGCGTGAAGGCTTTTTCTGTTCGGAGGAACCCTATGTGCTGTCCCTGGAGGTTAAGCCCTGGGGGAATGAGGATGCGGATCTGATTCTTACTAATTCCAAGAGAGTGATCAACAGGGCATGGGCTCTGCTGGAGGATTGAGGTGAACAAAATGAAGATTGTGGTGCTGGACGGATATACGGAAAACCCGGGAGATCTTAGCTGGAAAGAATTCGAAAGGCTGGGGGAACTCACAGTTTATGACAGAACGCCTGCAGAACTGACGGTTGAAAGGGCCTGCTGTGCGGACATCCTGTATACAAATAAGACGGTTCTGTCAGAAGATATTATGAAGCAGTGTAAAAATCTGAAGTTTATAGGCGTGCTGGCAACCGGCTATAATGTGGTGGATGTTGCCGCGGCGGCCAGGGCGGGCATTCCTGTGAGCAATATACCGTCCTATGGAACCGCTTCAGTGGCACAGTATACGATCGCTCTGCTGCTGGAGCTCTGCCACCATGTGGGTGAACATGCGCGCAGTGTGAAAAACGGGGATTGGACGGCCAGCCCGGACTGGTGCTATTGGAATTATCCTCTGACAGAGCTGGACAAAAAGACCATGGGAGTGATCGGCTTTGGGCGGATCGGCCGCGCTGCGGCCAGGATCGCAGCCGCTATGGGGATGAAAATCCTGGCGTATAATGCCGGTCATAAAGAAGAGGAAGAGGAGTGGTACCGTTATGCCGATCTGGATGAGCTTCTGGCACAGTCGGATGTGATCACTCTGCACTGCCCGCTGTTTCCTGACACGGAAGGCATCATCAACCGGGAGTCCATAAGCAGGATGAAGGACGGCGTCTTGATTATCAATGATGCAAGAGGTCCCCTGATTGTGGAGGAGGATCTTAAGGACGCGCTGGTGAGTGGAAAGGTGGGAGGCGCCGCTGTGGATGTGGTCTCATCTGAACCGATCAAAGCGGACAATCCGCTGCTACATGCGCCCAATATCATCATTACGCCGCATATCGCCTGGGCGCCGAAGGAGTCCAGGGAGAGACTGATGCAGATTGCCGCGGATAATCTGAAAGCATTTTTGGCCGGAAGCCCTGTCAATGTGGTGAACGGGCTGTAGGTTACGGGAAGAGGTTACTTTGTCAGAGTGAAAACCTCATCGCGGCGGTTTTTGCTGTCAAAGAGCAGGTTGTATTGGAGAACCCGGTACTCCTGAATCAGCTCAGGGTACAGTTCTTCAGCTTCATCCATGGAATAAAAGCTGCCGTCGGCGTCTGCGACACAGTTAGCGGTGATGACCGGAAGCGTTTCCTTAAGACCGGAGAGGAAACTCTGGTAGTCGGATTTCTGCAGGCCGGCGGCGTCCATTAGGACGGTGCTTAGGTAGTTGGCGCTGATCCTGTCATAATAGCCTTCCTCGATATCATAGTTGGCCCAGAGCATGAAGGGAACGGTGTAGCGCGTCTGCTGTTCTTCCAGTGTCATTTCATCCATGGTCTTGCCGGTGAGATCCACGATGCAGTTGGCGACATAGTCAGTGGGCTGATGATCGCCGAACATCAGGATGACGGTCTCCTCTTCCTCTGCCGCGAAATACTCCACCAGTGACTGGAAGGCCCGGTCCGATTCCAGGATCAGGGAGAGATACTGTTCGGTGCCGGGGCGGTTTTCTATATCGGTCAGATGCACCGTAGACCGGAAGTTGTCATATTCCAGAGAATAGCCGCCGTGGTTCTGCATGGTTACGTTGAATATAAAGACGCTTTCATCCGCATTTTTCCGTTCATACTGATCGATGATCTTCTGAAAAGACGAGCGGTCGCTGATGTACTGCCGGATATACTCCGGATTGCGAAACGAGTTCTTAAAATAAGTATAATCGAATTTCAGCAGAGGATAGACGCTGTTCCGGCTCCAGCCGCTTGAGGAAAAGGGGTGGATGGCAGTGGTCAGGTAGCCCTGTTCTTTCAGTATGGAGGTCAGGTTCGGAAGTTCATCGCTTATATACTGCTGGTATGGGACGCTGCCCGCAGGGAGAAACGCCATGGTGCTGCCGGTTAGAAATTCAAACTCCGTGTTGGCGGTGTTGCCGCCCACTACGGAGACAAAGAGGTTCCCGTTGACAGTGTTTTCGCGGCCGCTTAAAGAGCGGATAAAAGGCATGTAATCTTTTGTTACTCCGAACTCATGGATCACAGACAGGTCGGAGAAGGCCTCGTTCATGATGACGATGATGTTCGGATTTTTTCTTGGTTTTTCAAGCGGTGTGGTAACGTAAGTTTCCTCGGGCAGGTCGGCATATTGTGCCACTGTTTCCACGACGGATTCCACATCATAGCCGGCCGGTTCCGAGATATCCATATACTTTAGATTCACCATAAAGCTGACCAGAAAGCCGTTGTCCCGGTAAGTGGCCCATTGAGTAAAAAGGGTGCCTCCGGGCAGCAGGGCATCGGTGACGGTCTCATTATGCAGCAGCTTGCTGCCCCCGAAGATCAGCAGCATACAGGCAAACGCACCCGCAAGGCGGAACGGAACCCGCTTTATGCCGGCACGGCACTTTGACGCTGTGGCATTGATCAGCAGAAAAAGCAGCACTATGATCAGCACGCGGTAATTTACTTCAAATGTATAATTATTGGTCACGCTCATAGCCGTGCCGATGGACTGCAGATCCCAGGGCAGGATCGGATTCCCGCGAAACAGCTGCACGTAGTAGTTTGCGATGCCGATGAAGGCCAGGGCTGTATTGCCCGTAATGAGCGCTGTGCTGACCTTGCCGAATACCATGAGCAGTCCCAGGAAGATCAGATAGAAAAACAGCAGATTCACGATCTGCGCCGTCAAATCCATAGTCCACACATCGTGGGTCAGACTTTCCATTAGGTAAAACGTAAAAAACGGGGTCAGAACAAAAATAACGGAACTAAAGATCTCATTAAACTTTATGTTAAGCGGTACAAGGACCGCCATCCCTGCCGTCAGCAGTATACAGGGAATAAGCAGTGCAGATATTCCTTCCCCTGCCGCCGTCACAGCACACAATGTCCCTCCCAGCACGCCAATACTGAAGGCACAAAGTATTCTCTTCCAGGATTTTACAAACATTTGACACTCCCCTTACAATAGTTATGTAAGGTATTTTAAAGCAAAACGGTGAAAAATGCATGTAGTATTTATAACAATTTTCTTACGGTTACTCCCTGGCCTGCGCGCTGGTAATCAATAATATCAGTCCGGACAGTAAACGAAAATTCTGTGAGAACGCAGAAAACACTTTTGTTTTGTCCGCGGTTGTGTTAATATAGAAAGGCGTTTGTTGATAAAACGCCTGCAAAGCAGCGAATTTGTGGAAAAACAATCGGTTGGGCATTGCGTACTGACTGTGTTTTTCAGAAAGGAATCAAAGAATGAAGAAATTAAACATGATAGCGGCCATGGTGCTCTGCCTGGCCCTGGTAATGACCGGCTGTTCCGGCAATGACAAGGACGGCTCAAAGGAAACACAGACCACAGAGGCCGGTTCTGCGGCAGGGACTGAAGACGGCAGCGAGGCCGGTACCGACGGCAGTGAAGCGGGAACGGAAGGTTCCACTGAGGCGGAAACCTATGTGGCGTCCGACTATGTGAAACTCGGCCAATATAAGGATCTGGAAGTGGCTGCCGCTGATGTGGAGGTTACGGATGATGAAGTGAACACAAAGATCACTGAAAATATATCGACAGCTTATGTGGATGTAACGGATAGACCTGTTGCAGAAGGGGATACCGTCAACATAGATTATGAAGGTCTGAAGGACGGCGTTGCTTTTGAAGGCGGTACGGCTGCCGGACAGGATCTGACCATCGGTTCAGGCCAGTTTATCGAAGGATTTGAGGACGGTCTGATCGGTGCGAACATAGGAGACAAGCTGGAACTGAACCTGTCCTTCCCCGAGACTTATTCCAATAACCCGGATCTGGCGGGGCAGGCTGTGGTATTTAACGTTACAGTCAACTCCATTAAGGTACAGGCTACGGAGCTAACGGATGAAGTGGCGAAGCAGAATTTTAATTTCGATACCGCCGATGCATACCGTGAATCCGTAAAGCAGGAATTAATTGACGGAAAGAAGTGGCAGGCAGCCTGGACCATGGTGGTTAATAACGCTGCCGTAAACGGATATCCATCCGCTAAGGATACTTATGTAAACGGTGAGAAGGAGACGCTGACCGCCTATGCGGCCCAGTACGGGATGGCGCTTTCAGATATACTGACTGCGGTATACAATATGTCGGAAGAAGAGTTCGACGTGCTGCTGGAGGAGAACTTCCGCGATGAGATGCTGATGCTTGCCATCACCGAGGCGGAGAACATGGAAGTGAGCGATCAGGCTTACACTGACAGGATCAAGGAAATATCCGAGATCAACAACAACGCTTCACAGGAAGAAATCGAGGCTTATTTCGGAGCAGACTATCTGCGCAAGACCATCCTTCAGGGAATGGTTTATGATATCGTGATGGACTCCGTTGTAGTAAAATAATCAAAGACAATCGTATTTACCCCGGCCCCCGGCCTGCATGGCGGACGGTCCGGGGTAATTTTTATTTCTGTGTATTTTCCAGTTCCAACTCCGAATATTCCTGCAAGTTTCTTTGTTCAAATGAGAAAGATGGGCACAATTAGATTGTCCTTGTCGAAAGCCCCCAGTTGATCCGCCATACACAGGATGGCGCTGGTGCTGCGTTGTAACGGGTATTTATCAATCAGGTCGAATACCTTCGTCAGCTTTTGGGGTGGTGAAGCCATTTTCTTGATCTCGATTGGGAACAGCTTTCCGTCCCGCTCTAAAATCAAGTCGATTTCTCTGACATCCTTATCCCGGTAATAATACAGGAACGGTTCCTGCCCAGCATTCTGGTAAGTCTTGATAATCTCCGCAACCACATAATTCTCCAGCAAAGTACCGCTCATAGCACCCTCCATGGCAGTTTCCGGGCTGCTCCAGCGGGTCAGATAGCAAACAAGGCCGGAGTCATAAAAATAGAGCTTGGGTGTGGAGACGGTACGCTTGAGCACGTTGTTGGAATAAGGTTCCAGCAGGAAGATGATACCCAGCGCCTCCAGGTCATGGAGCCAGTTTTTGGCTGTGGTCTGGTCAATCTCCGCATCGTCGGCAATACCTTTGTAGTTAACCTGCTGGGAAGCTCTGGCGGCAGCGGAACGCAGAAACCGCAGAAACTTTAAACTGTCAATGTCATTGGAAAGCCGCCGTACATCCCGCTCCATATAAGTGTCAATGTAACTGGAATAGAAGACACCGGTGTTAGCATAGGTACCGGTAACCAGAGCAGGCATTCCCCCCAGATGGATTCGCTGGAAAATCTCTGGTGTATCCAGCATGGTGTGGTCTTTCTGGCGTTTGGACAAAAGGGCTAGATCCAGACTGAATGGTGTCTCTGCAGGTTGTTCCATAATCTCGCTTTGTGAAAGCGGTGAGAGGTGAAGCAGAGATTCCGGTTTCCGCAGATATACAGTTTCTTGACATGCTTCTATCTCTGTTCCGTCCACGAAGATCGCCTCTCTTGACAGCTCCTCCATATGGTATAAAAACTCTGATACTTCTGCCATGATCCGTTCTGCGCAGGGAGCAAAGTGCAGCATTACCGGAGGTGTACAGGGTTCCGTGTTGCTCTTTATACACAGATGGTAACAAAAGCTAAGAAATGTACAGTTTGCCATAAGAAAAGTACATTGTTTGGAAAAGGAATCAAAATTATAATAAAAACATGAGATATGTTTGAGAATGTATCAAAGCACTACTAAAAAAGGAGGCGTAGCAAATGAAGAAAAGGTTACTTTGTGTAGTACTGGCAATGACCATGCTGGTAAGTCTGGCGGGCTGTGGTGCAAAGAAAGAGGAAAGCACATCGACAACAGAGTCCTCGGTTGATTCTGAGGAGACAAAGGTAGCAGAAGAAGGTGCCCTGTCTCATGCGGAAGCAGCGATCCAGGCCAGAAAAGAGTCTGGAGAAATGCCAACCATTAGCATGGCATTTTTCAGCTTTACCGGTCCGACAGAGGGAGCAGAGCGTGTAAATGCATTGATGAGCGCTCATCTGGAGGAGACCCTGGGCATTAAGTTGGAGGTTATGAATTATGAGCTGGGCAACTATGCACAGCAGATACAGTTAGGCTTTGCATCCGAAGATGCTCCGGACCTGATGTCCACCAGCCTGATTGGTCTTAGCAATTGTATTGGCAATGGTTATTTCTATGATCTGGAGGCGGACGGGCTACTGGAAAACTATGGAGCAGGCATCATCGAAACGGTTGGCATGGATGCCATCGAGACCTGTCGAGTTGATGGAACTCTGTATGCGATCCCCAATATGAAGGAAATGGCAAACGGATTGGGTGGTGTATTTATCAGAAAAGAGCGCCTGGATGCCATTGGATATGATTATGAAACCGCAATTAAAGATTCGCAGAAAAAGGCCAAAGCAGAAGGACGTTTCATCCTAGATGATACCGTTTTTACGGATTATGAAGGGATGACAGAGGTACTGGCGCTATTTAAGGCGGCTTATCCGGACAAGGGTATTATTTCTCCTTCTACTGCAGCGGAAGATCATATGGTTCCCGTTGACCTTTTAGGCGGAGATCCCTTTGGAATCCTCGATTATGAAACCGGCGAACTGAAGGTAGAGAATCTCTTTACTAATGAGAAATGGCTGGAGTATTTAAGGTGGGTGCGTCAATTGAATTTGGATGGCTACATTTCCGCAGATTCCCTGACAAATGAAACAGCTGCATCTACCCGTATTGATGCATTTGAGATCGTATGCGGTATGAGTAACTCCAAGCCCGGACAGGCAGCAAGCACAGGCGGAGGCCCCAGCGTGCTGTTCCAGATGGAGGATTACTATTCGGCTTCTGATTCGATTAATGATATGCCTTGGGGCATTTCCTCCAAGACCGAGGATCCGGTAGCAGCGATGCAGGTTCTCAATGCACTCTTTACAGATGCAGAATTAAGCAGACTGCTATGCTGGGGTGAAGAAGGTGTGGAGTATAACCTTACAGAGGATGGAAGACTGGAGCTTGTAGATGCTCCGGCATATGATATGAATGTTGAGTGGGAAATGCCGAATCAGATGATCGCAGGTGTTCTGTCTGTACAGTCGGCAAATCTTTGGGAGCAGTATGAGCAGATGAATGAAGCAGCTGTTAAGTCTGCGGCATCAGGATTCTTATTTGACAATTCCGGTGTTCAGAATGAGTATATTGCTCTGACCAATGTATGGCAGGAATACAAAATGCAGTTGATGCTGGGCTTTGTAGATCCGGATGAGGTTACTCCCGAACTGGTAAAAAAGCTGGAAAAGGCCGGATTAGATAAGTACATGGAAGAAAAGCAAAGACAGCTGGATGAGTGGGCGGCAGCTAATGGAAAGTAACTTTTACGAACGATACTACCCTGAAACGATTGAAAGGTTCTGCAGGCATGGGGCAGTTAAGCTGTTCCATGCCTGAATCAAAAGAATAGAATGGGATTTTCACTATGAATAAAAGAATCAAGAGGCTAAGGAAAGAGATTGTCTATTATCTGATGGCGCTTCCGGGACTTACATATCTGTTTATCAACAATTATATGCCGCTTCCCGGCCTGGTGCTTGCATTTAAGAACTACAATGCAAAGGACGGTATCTGGAGATCGCCATGGGCAGGCTTTGATAATTTTAAATACCTGTTTATGACCAACGATGCATTTGTGATTACGAGAAATACCGTGCTATACAATCTGGTATTTATTACGTTGAATACTGTCTTTGGAATATCAGCGGCAATTTTGCTGTCTCGCTTAAGGGCGAAAAGAGTTCGGAACATCTATCAGATTGTAATGCTGTTACCCCATATGATTTCCAGTGTAATTATCAGTTATCTCGTATTTTCCTTTTTGGGCGTGGAACATGGCCTGATCAATTCTATGCTGACAGCATCGGGAAAGGAAGCGATTTCCTGGTATACGGAGAAGCAATATTGGCCGTTTATACTGGTAATCGTAAATGTATGGAAGAGCATCGGCTATCAGGCGATTCTCTATTTGTCCTCTATTGTCAGCATTGATGACAGCTACTACGAGGCGGCAGTAATAGATGGAGCCAACAGCTGGCAGCAAATCACAAAGATCACGCTTCCGCTTTTGAAACCTACCATTATTATGCTGGTGCTTCTGGCTGTCGGTCGAATCTTCAACTCGGATTTCGGCTTATTCTATCAGGTGCCCATGAACTCCGGTGCCCTGTTCCCGGTAACCAATACCATCGATACGTATGTATATCGCGGTTTGATTGAGCTTGGAACCATCACACGTTCTGCTGCAGCTGGAATGTATCAGTCCATTGTTGGCTTTATTCTGGTTTTGACAGCGAACCTCATTGTTAGAAAGATTGATAGGGATAACGCACTGTTTTAGGAGATAAGGGATGAATAAGGATAGAACGATACAGATTATTGGACATATTGTTATGTTTATTATTACCGTATGCATCTTGCTGCCGCTGTTTATACTGATTGGCTCTTCATTGACTGACAACCTGACGCTGATACAGTGTGGCTATAATGTATTTCCAAGGAAGTTTAGCTTGGACGCTTACGAATATATTTTTAACTCGAAGGAATCGATTTTCCGCTCCTATGGGATATCCATTGTTCTGGTGATGGTGGGAACCACGGTTTCTCTCTGTCTTTCCCTGCCGTTGGCATACGCCATTTCTAGACCGGGACTGACACTGAAAGGGCCTCTGATCTTTTATGTATTTTTTACCATGCTGTTTAACGGCGGCCTGGTACCTACCTATGTAAATTATGTAAATGTATTTCACATCAGAGATACCTTCTTGGCGCTGTTGCTCCCTAATCTTCTGATGAATGCCATGTACATACTTTTGATCAAAAATTATTTCCAGAACAGTGTTCCAGAAGAGCTTATGGAGGCAGCCACCGTTGATGGGGCCGGACGCTTCAATATATTTTTGAGGATCGCCCTTCCTCTGGCCAAGCCCATCATCGCCACCATTATGCTCTTTGTGGCAACCGGTTATTGGAATGACTGGAATAACGGTTATGTCTATCTTAGCAAACGGCGGGATCTGTACGGCATCCAAACCCTGCTTAATGTTTTGAATCAGAACATCCAGGCATTGGCGCAGCAAGATTTTGATATGAATTCTTCGGCAGAGGCTCTGTCGGAGATGCCGACAGTTTCCGTGCGTATGGCCATGGCGGTTGTGGGGCTTTTGCCAATTCTAGTTATGTATCCCTTCCTGCAGAAGAACATTGTAAAGGGAATTACCTTGGGGGCTGTTAAGGGATAGGTGCGCCCTAAAAAGGGCGCACGGTCTGCAAAAGAAGTAGAGATGCCGTATTTATGCGGCTTCTGGTGTTGTCCATACATCTACAAAAAATTAAGAAAGGAAATGTATAAAACTTTGCCAAAGAGTTTATACGAGGATGTTGAGTATGAAGTATTCCATTAAAAAAAACACAGCAACTGAGAAACTGAACCGACACTGGGAATTTGGTATTGGCGCTGCAAATCCCATCGCTGCCATGAAGACGGATTTTCTGGAGCAACTGAAATATTACAAGGATGAAATCGGCGCAGATTACGTTCGGTTGGGCGGAACTTTTACAGACAGTCGGACGCAGACGATTTTTTCTCTGTCCGATCTGTATGATATTCCCAATGCCAGAAAGTTTGTTACCCGAACCTTCCGCCTGTGTGGAGAGGCATATGACTGCATTTTGCGTGTGGGAGTAAAGCCGGTTGTTATTCTGGGGAGAATACCGAAAGCCTTGGCTTTCAAAGGGGCTTTGCCCAATATGTTTGGGGAATATGCGTGTATGCCGGAAAGTATGGAGGATTGGTGTGAATATGTAGTATCCTATTTTGAATTCCTGTATCACCGCTATGGAAAAGAAGAGGTTCGGACCTGGTTTTTTGAGTTCTGGAATGAGCCGGATCTTCCGATTCCCATGTTTTCTGGAACCCAGGAGGATTATTTCCACTTCTATGAAGCGACTGCCCGTGCCATCAAGGGCTTTGATTCGGAGCTGAAGATAGGTGGACCGGTTACTTCCAACAGCAAGTGGATTGGTACCTTTGTGAAATATTGTAAAGAGCATGATGTGCCGGTAGATTTTATCAGTACTCATCAGTATGCAGGCGATCCTTTGGGCGGCGTGGAAGGAACAACCGAGGAAGAAGATGTTATACGTATGAAGAACATCAAAACCGAACTGGAGCGCCAAAAGGAAGCTCAACTCATTGTGGAAGAGAAAAATCAGAAGATGAATGACCTGTTGGGAACCATTCCGATCGGAACGCCATTGGAGGGTTACCGGTCATGGATGGGAGATCCTTCAGAGGATGAGGACAGTGTACTGAATTTGTTCTCTTATAATGCGGCTGTGGCCTGCCGGCAGTCAGAAGGACTACCTCTGTATTACACCGAGTGGAATATCAATGCCTTTAATACTTCTTATACCAACGATACCAAAAAGGTGGCTGCCTATGCCATTAAAAATGCGCTGGCAATTGAAAAGAGTGTAACAGGCTCCATGTTTTTTTTCCTGACTGACCTTTATACAGATAAGGGCATGTTCCCGGAAGAGTTCTGTGGCTGCTACGGTCTTCTGACCAAGAGTGGAATTCCCAAGCCTGCATTTTATGCCTTTAAGATGCTGCGTCAGGCTGGAGATGACCGTTATGTGCTGAAAAATGAAGACGGAACAGATATGATCCTCAATGATATCGGCATCGCAGCTTTCAAAAAGGACAAGGATGTACAGGTGGTTGTGACCCGCCAGAAGGTAAAAAATTCTGATGCTTTGGCAGAGAATGTGGAGATCGTTGTAGAGTTTGAGAAGGTTCCATCCAGAGTAACCATCCAGCGCATTGATGATACCCACTGTAATCCTCTGGCTTTGTGGGAGAAGATGGGATCTCCGCAGCTTCCCAATGCAGCAGAGGTAAAGGATATCAAGGAAAAGACAGCCATGGCAGAAGAGGCACTGTCCTTCGTTTATGAAGATGGTCAGGTTCAGGTTGCTGCCGGGCTGAAGGTAAACGATGTTGCCATGATTACCATTTATGCTTAATCAACAAGTTTATTCTTTGGGTACAAGGGCAGTGAATCCCCGCCCGGTACCTATCTTCTATCAAAAGAAAGGATAGATTGCTTATGAAGTATTCAATTTTAAAAGACACGAAGTCAAAGAAGCTGAACCGCCACTGGGAATTTGGTATAAATGCTGCCTGCCATCCGGCCGCAACACGTGCAGACTTCTTGGGGCAGTTGAAGTTTGTCCGAGAAGAGATCAAAGCGGAACACATTCGTGTGCATAATTCCTTTGATTCGGAATCTCAGCCCATTTTTTCTTTGGCTGATTTATATCCGGTGCCCAATGCAGAGAAGTTTGTAACCCGTTCTTTCCGCAACTGTGCAGCTGCCTATGATAATATTCTGCGTGCAGGCGGAAAGCCATTCATTATACTGGCGAATATACCAAAGGCCCTGGCCTTTAAGGGAGCGCTGCCCAACATGTTCGGAGAATATGCTTGCATGCCGGAAAACATGGAGGAATGGTGTGGCTTCATAAAAGATTTTTTTTCGTTCCTGTTTCATCGCTATGGCCGGGAGGAGGTCTGCACCTGGTATTTCGAGTTCTGGAATGAGCCGGATCTTCCGATTCCCTTCTTCTCTGGAACCCAGGAGGATTACTTCCATTTCTACGAGGCTACAGCCCGTGTTATCAAGGAATGTGATCCGCAGCTTAAAATCGGTGGCCCGGTTACCTCTAACAGTAAGTGGGTGGGCTCCTTCGTAAAATATTGCCGGGAGCATGATGTGCCGGTGGACTTTACCAGTACCCATCAGTATGCAGGAGATCCGCTGGGTGGTGTAGAAGGTACCACAGAGGAGCAGGATGTCATGCGGATGAAGGACATCAAAACTGAGCTGGAGCGTCAGAAGGAGGCTCAGATCATTGTAGAGGAACAGAGGGAGAAGATGAATGAGCTGCTTGAGAATACGCCGCCCGGCAGTGTTCTGGACGGCTATCGGGCTTGGATGGGAGATCCCTCCGAGGATGAGGACAGCGTATTTAATCTTTTTGTTCACAATGCGGAGGTGATCTGCCGGCAATCCGATGGGCTTCCCCTGTTTTATACTGAATGGAATATCAATGCCTTCAACACTTCTTATACCAATGATACAAAGAAGATGGCTGCCTATGCCATTAAGAATGCCCTGGCTATTGAGGACTTTGTAACTGGCTCTCAGTTCTTTTTTCTGACTGACCTGTATCAGAACCGAGATCTGATGCCGGAGGAGTTTTGCGGCTGCTACGGCATGCTGACGAAGAGTGGAATTCCCAAGCCGGTATTCTATGCCTTCAAAATGCTGCGTCAGGTGGGGGATGAACGCCTGGTATTAAGGGATGAAGAAGGAAAGGACACGATTCTCGGGGATATTGGCCTTGCTGCTTTTCAAAACGCGGAGGGTGTACAATTTGTGGTAACCCGTCAGAAGGTAAAAAATGCAGATTTTCCGGCCGAGGCTGTGGAGCTTTCCATCCAGATGGATGAGAAGCCTTCAAAGGTTACGATTCAGCGTATCGATGATACCCACTGCAATCCTCTGGCATTGTGGGAAGAGATGGGATCTCCCATGGTTCCCAATGCAGAGGAAGTGGCTCTGATCAAGGAAAAGACTGCTATGGTGGAGATGGCGCTGCCCTTCGAATATAAGGATGGACAGGTAACTGTTGCCACGGAGCTGAAGGTCAATGATGTGGTATTGATTAAAATTTATGCTTAACCGGATTTATAAGTCCCAAATCCGGATGTATTCTGTCTTACTGAAGGGTTACACCCGGATTTGGTAGCCGGTTGGAAGAGAAAGGAGATTGAATTGCCTTTTGGATACATTTGATTATAATGCAATAGAATTTCGCAGAGGACGGTTTTTTTATGTGGCGGAAGCAACCTTGGAATACCTTGCTATTTTACTGGTAACAGGATCCTTCCTTGCTCGTATTACCAGCGAGCTTGGGTTTTCGGACAGCCTTACCGGAATTATTTCTTCCTTTTTATCTTGTGGTAGCCTGTTCCAACTGTTCGCTCTGCTGATCAGGAAGAAGCGTGTAAAGCGTATTACAATAGGGATGTGCGTGTTGAGTCAATTGTTCTTCATGCTGTTGTATTTAATACCCCTTACTTCCCTGTCCTCGCAGGTAAAAACCGGAAGCTTTATATGCATTATGTTCATTGCTTTTTTCGTTTCAAATGTAGTAAAACCGGTTAAAATAAACTGGCAGATGTCTCTGGTGAAGAATGGACATCGGGGGCGGTTTACGGGAAGCAAGGAGATTACCTCCCTGATCTGTGGAATTGTTTTTTCCTTTGTAATGGGCTATATTGTGGATCATTTCGGAATGCTGAAAAGGATGAATACCGCTTTCTTGATTTTTGCGCTGACTATCTTCGGACTTGCTGTTCTTACAACTTTGAGTATGCTGTTCACGATTGAGCCGGAACGAGAGGAGATAAAGCAGGAGAAAATGACTTTTCCGGAAAGTCTAAGAAAGCTGCTGAATAATAAAAACGTTCTATTGCTGATGCTTTTGTTTTCCCTTAACAGCATGTCTCAGACTGTGGCCACTTCCTTTTTAAATACCTATATGATCAAGGAAATGGCATTTTCGCAGACTTTTATCGTGCTGCTGACCACGGTATCCAGCGTTTGCCGGATTTTTTCCACCATTTTTCTGGGAAAATACGCAGACCGCAAATCCTTTGCGGCAATGGCAACGCTGTGCTTTGCCCTGAATAGTGCATCGTATCTGATCTGTGTGTTCGCAGTACCGGAAAACGGAAGCATCATGCTTTTACTTTACTACATTCTGAATGGTGCTGCCATGGGTGGTATTGGTAATGCAGTTCTGAATCTAGTCTTTGATTATGTGCCACATACGCAGCGTTCGGATATGATTGCTCTAAGTAATGCAGTGTCCGGTGTTATGGCATTGTTCGCAACCATGACCGCTGGTAAGCTGGTGTCCTACATACAGGATTCCGGAAACACCTTTTTGGGAATTGCCGTTTATGCGCAGCAGGTTACTGCACTGATCGGGATGTTCCTGGCAGCTTTTGCCATGACACTTAGTGTTATTATTTTGAAAAAAGCGTTCGTCTTACAGAAACATTAGGAAAAAGCTAAACTGTTAGTGCGCCCAGAAAATAAGACATAAAATAGAGGTGGACGTTTTTTTTGAACATAGCAGTGATTTATGTTATACTGAATCTGTATAATAATGATTTACACAGACTGTGCGGAGCATGCTGCCTGGAATCGCATCTAGCCGGAGCAACCGGCAGGATGGACAGCGCAGTACTGGAAGAAATTTGGATGTAAGAAAAAATGAAAAAGAGAGACTATTCTATTTTTATGCTGGTCTATGTAGTATCCAGTGTTCTGTTTTTTGTGTATGTACTGTTTTCTGCATTTTTATTCTCTTATATCAGCTCTTCTGGCCTGGCAAAGATTCATGATGAGCTGGAGAACACCATAGCGGCCAATGATGCAAATCTGTATAGCAGACTGGTGGATTTGGAGGAGCTCCTAACGGGCATTTGCTATCGCAATACGGATGTAAATGAGCTTAAATACTCAGAAAATGAAACACAGAAGGTTCACAGCATAGTAAACCTGCAGAACTTTCTGAAAAACTGCCTGAAGGGCTTCAGTTTTATAGACGGTTGCTTTTTGTATTTTGTAGAGGAAGAGATCTATGTACCTGCAAGCAGTACCCAGATGGCAGCACAGATAGCAGAAAGGATACGGCGTGATATTGTGGATCACCCCTTTTTTGCGGATGAGGCATCCCTGGAAAGCAGCAACTGGGAGATCGTGCAGGTGGACGGAAGTTGGTGCGCCACGAAGCGTATGCGGACATACAATGGGATTATCGGCGGCCTTTTTGTGGAGCTGGATCATCTTTTACAGGAGCTGACGGATATGACGGGAGTTTCCTGTGAGTATATCTTGAAGAATCCGGATGGATCTCTGCACCACAGTACCATTGATATCACGGAAAGATACGAGTTCTACGGCAAGGGAAATATGCAGAAGCTAAAAGCCGGAAACGAGGAGTTTTATGTATTCCCGGCAGCGGTAAGCTATCTGGATCAGGAGATTGAAATCCTGATACATAAAAGCTCGATGGCAACGGATATGAGTTTGATGTATCTGTATCTGGTAACGTTTCTTGTGCTGCTGATATTTTTTGTTACTTTGATCCTGCTGATATTTAAGCAAATGCTGCTGAACCCCTTTAGGCAGCTGAAGAATGTGAATCAGCAGGTTCATACAGAAGAAACAGCTCTTACAATCACGATACCCAAGACCTACTGCAGGGAGATCAATGATTCCATTGAGGCTTTGGAGTATATGTATAATAAATCCATTGTTTCTCAGCATGAGTATATCTTGGAAAGGAATGAACGGATCAAACTGGAAATGTCCAAGTTGAAGTCTCAGATCTCACCGCATTTTCTCATCAATTGTCTCTTTGTGCTTCAAAATCTGAGTGAATCGGGTCACGGAGACAGTGAGATTTTCAACGGCCTAATCCAAACCTTATCGGAGCATCTGCGCTATTCCTTAAGCGATCGGGTATTGGTAGATTTAAAGGAAGAGCTCTATTATGTGGGAAATTATGTCCGTTTTACTCAGATGCACTATCCCTTTAGCATTACCTGTGAAAGTAGCGGGGACGACACGATACTAGATGCACAGGTTCCGATCCTGCTTTTGCTGATGCTGACGGAAAACACGGTAAAATACAATGTTCAGATCGAAAAGAAGGTAAAAATAGAGATATCATATCGTCGGTATCAGAAGGGTGAAACCAGCTGGATCTGTCTGATTCACAGAGATACGGGATATGGGTTTCCTGAGGAAGTGCTGGAAAGATACAATGCTTTTGATGAATGGGAACAGACAGATGGATCCCATATCGGATTGTATAATGTTATAAAAAGATTGAAGTTTTTGGCTAGTGATGCACAGGTTTTGCTGTATAATGCGCAGGGAGCGGTAGTGGAGTTCCATATGCCCTATGTGAAAGCTGAGATAAAGTGCGATGATGAATCTGTTGGTGGTAGATGATGAATATTTAATAGCAGAGAGTATCAGTGATAGCCTCAGATGCGATGATTTGGAGCTGGATTCGGTCTTTTGTGCCTACAGTGTCCAGGGAGCAAAGGACATCCTGGACAAAAATGAAGTGGAAATTCTCATAACCGATGTGGAGATGCCGGGTGAATCAGGACTGGATCTTTTAAGGTGGATGGAGCAGCGGAAGCTGGATCCTGTAAAAATTCTGCTTACTGCACATAAAAAATTCGAATATGCCTATAATGCTATGCAGCACAATTGCATCAAATATCTGCTGAAGCCGGTTTCCATACGGGTGATTAAGATGGTAGTTCAGGAAGCCATTGATAAAAGGATTCATGAGAAGGTGTTTGATAAATGGTGGAGCAGCTTAACGGCAGAGGAGCGCATCAGGCTGACCAGAGAAGAGACCACTATGGATATTGTGAATCAGGTCAAAAAGGTTGTTCGGGAAAATATTTCCTCTTTGGAGCTGAACAGGATGCTGATCGCAAACCGGATTTTTTTGAATGAGGATTATTTGTCTTATATTTTTCATAAAAAATCCGGCGAGACGTTAAATTCTTTCATTGTCAGTGAGCGGATCCGGAAGGTGAAGAGTCTGCTTCTTGCGACGGACTATTCCATAGATGTGATTGCCTGTAAGGCGGGATTTTCTGATGCCACATATATGCGAAAGGTTTTCAAAAAGCGAGAGCAGGTATCGCCAACGCAATACCGGAAAAATCTGCTAGAGCAAAAAAAATAAGAAAGTGTGTTTAAATCAGGCGGTCGTCTCTCGGCAGGGTGTATTACTTCCGGAGAGAGATGCTGTGTTTAGAGGAGGTTTATTTGTTTATGTATGACAGAATTTGTCCGGGGAAGCCCTGGTTGGATACTAAAGGAAACAGGATTCAGGCACATGCCGGTTCTGTTATGTATTTGGACGGTCTTTACTACTGGTATGGAGAAAATAAGGAAAAGACCACCGGAGAAAACGGGATCTGGCATTGGGGAGTACGTTGTTATACTTCGAAGGATCTTTATAATTGGGAGGATCAAGGAGTCATTATTCAACCGGAAACGGAGGATCCTGTATCTTCCCTTCATCCAGAATCCATGATGGACAGGCCTCATATTATTTATAATAAGTTTACGAAAAAGTTTGTAGCGTGGTTGAAAATCATGCACAGGGACGGAACACAGACGGAAACTGTCCTGACTGCAGATCATATTCTGGGGCCGTATACCAAGGCGAAGGAAGGTTTAAAGCCGCTGAATATGAGTGCGGGGGACTTTGACCTGGCAGTGGCGGAGGACGGCAAGGCATATTATTATTTTGAACGGGTGCACAGTGAGACGATCTGCGCGGATCTGACGGCAGATTATACAGACGTGACAGGGTATTACAGTACCCATTTTCCCCGTCCGTATCCGCCCTATGTGCGGGAAGCTACAGCTCATTTTATCCGCAATCATAAGCATTATCTGATTACTTCGGGAACAACGGGATATTTTCCGAATCCGTCGGAGGTGGCCATTGCAGATACCTGGCACGGACCCTTTCGGGTTTTGGGAAATCCTCATGTGAATGATTTGAGTCGGACCTCCTTCCATTCCCAGATATCCTCTGTTTTTATGGTTCAGGGAAAAAAGGATCTTTATATAGCCTGTGCGGATCGCTGGCTTCCGGATCTTATGGATATGGAATACCCAGTGTATGCCAAGTGGTATGAAAATATGTTCAATGGAAAAGGCAATGAAAGAATGGACTTCGATCTGGATGCTTCGAGAAATACCTCCATTTCAGATTATGTGTGGCTTCCACTTCGGTTTGAAGGCGAAATGGTATACATCGACTGGAAGTCGGAGTGGAAGATAGAAGATTATGAATAAAGCCGGTATCTTTCTGGCATGGGGCATTGTATTCCAATGCTGAGTTGTGTCGAGACCAGTTGAGAATCTTGTACTTGATTACATGTCCGTGGCCCAGCAATTTATAGGAAAACGAATTTTTACCCTGTAAAGAATTCAGAAATACCGTGCATATATACATTATATACATATGGGGTGTACGATGCGAATGAAAAACGGTTAGGGGGGAAGATTCGCGATGCCATCTGTTTATACTTTTTTCATTTGACTCAAAAAATGAACTGATGTATACTATTAAAAAATGAACGGGAGTTTATTTATGGCTCAGACATTAAAAGATGAGGTGCGGCAGGCAATTCTGGAGGCGGCCATGGATGCCATGCTGGAAAACGGCACATGTGATATCAACATGCGGGAGATCGGACGGGCCGCAGGGATTACAGCGGGGAATGTATACCGCTATTTTGAGAACAAGGATGTGCTGATCCGGGCGATCACGGATCCGATCACGGACCGAATCAATCAGATCATACGTGAGGAAAGCGGAAATCTGGTGGATATGACACGGATGAGGCTGGAGATTCCGCCGGATTTTAGGCCTTCACAGGACATGGAGCCATCAGTCGGATTGATTCTGGAACTGATCGGCCGCATTCTTTCGCGCATCATGGAATTGTGCAGGACGGAGCCCAGGCGCATGAAGATTCTGCTCAATGCCAGAGTGGTAGGGGATAAGCTTCGTGAGTGCTTTGCCGCCATTGTGAAGGAGAGCATACTGAGGCTGCTGGAGATGGACCGGCAGACCTGGACCGCTTTTGAGAGGCTGACCGATATCTGCTGCGTATCGCTCTGTGCCGGTGTGGAGCGCCAGTTCCGTTATATCCTGGATGACCCCATGGAATACGATCATAAGGTAATGTATGACTTTGTATTCGCGCAGGTAAATGCTGCCAGCAATTATATCTCTGCGGCCACTGCCGAAGGGAGAATACGTTGGAGACAGGAGGATGCTGATGGGAAGAGCGGACAGGCATAGGACGGAGCTGCCAATGGATGAGGCAGCCGCCAGATACACGGCGGAAGGATGGAGCACAAAAACACCCGCAGAAGGTCCGGCGGATCATAAGCCGGAGCGGGGCGATGAGGAAAACGGGATTTTGAAGAAAAAACAGCCGGGCGGATATTGGAAAAAAATCATGGTGGCTGCAGCGCTTGTTCTGGCACTGGTGTGCGGTGCGGTCTGGTTTTTCATGCGCGGCAAAGATAAGGCGGAGACCGTTACAGCAAAGGAAAAGGTGTATCCGGTTAAGGTGATGGAAGTATCCCCGGCGTCCCATGACATCTATATCAATTATATCGGACTGGTGCAGCCGCAGACCCTCACACAGCTTACGGTTCCCACCATCGGAACGCTGGAAACGCTGTTCGTATCTGAAGGTGATGAGGTCAGGGCGGGGGATGTGCTGGCCAGACTGGATGATTCGAAAGTGACGGATGCGGCTGCCCAGGCCAAGGAAAGCATGGAATCGGCCAGATCTGCGATGGAATCGGCCAGGGTGGCCAGGGATGAGGCACAGGCCCGATATGACAGCGCGGAAATTGTGAATCCGGACCAGCAGAAGGAAGAGGCTAAAAAGGCATTGGACGAGGCCACAGGCAGGCGGGACGCTAAGCAGAAGGAACTTGATGAGGTTAATGCCGCCTGCGAACCGGAGCGCAGGGCGGTGGACGAGGCAGCAAAGCGTGTGGAGGCCTCCCGCGCCGCTGCGGATAAAGCCAGAGAGGAATACCAGAAATCCCTGGAGGACAGCGTGAGCGGCAATGTGATTCCGGAAAAGCGCCAGGCCTGGCAGGATGCCGAGAGCATATGGGCGGCGGAACAGACCGGGCTGGTGAGCGCCCAGAATGCTCTGGCACAGAAGGAACAGGATCTGGGCAAGGCTCAAAAAGAAACGGAGCTGGCGGCGTTGAAGGCGGAAGTCCAGACGCTGCAGCAGGCGTATGACACCATTGATACCAGCACCCAGCCGTCCGTAACCGGTAAGGATCTGCTGAAATATCAGCTGGATGCGGCGGAGCTAAACTATAATAGCGCCGTTTCCTCTTACAACGCGGCAAAGTCGGCCTACGAGATGGCAAACGGCGCGGTGGAGGATACCGTGCTGGTATCGCCGTCGGACGGTTATGTGGTGACAATCACCACGAAAGAGGGCGCTATGGCGAACCCTTTGGTGCCCATCATGGTGATCGGCTCCCATGAGATGGTGGTGAATTTTGGAGTTTCACAGGCAGACGTGCGTGAGATATCAGCCGGCATGCTGGCCGAAATTACCGTAAACGGAAATACATATTCGGGGAAGGTTCTGGATATCGGCACCCTTCCCGACGAAACAAGCCGGACCTATTCCACCAACGTGAGCATTGACAGCACGGATGACGGGCTTTATCTGGGAGAGACGGCCAGCGTGAAGATAACAGGCAATGAAAAGCGCGGGGTCTGGCTGCCCATCAGCGTGATCTTAAACAACGGAGAGGATTATGTGATGGCCGTAGAGGACGGGCGGGCAGCGGTGCGCAAGGTAAAGATCACAGATATCAGCGATGATATGGTATGCGTAGAAGGGCTGGAAGAAGGCGGAATGATCATAACGGAAGGGATGAAGACCGTGAAGTCGGGAGGCCGGGTTTCCATATTGGAGTAGAATATCAGACCGGGAGGACGCATGGAAAAGATTGTTAAGCTTCTTATAAAAAAGAGATCACAGGTTATATTTTTCCTGTTCTTGATTGCCTTCTATGGGGCGTACAGCTACTATGTCATACCGAAGCAGGAGAATCCCAACACGGCGGTGGCGGCTGCGGTCATCACCACAGTTTACCCAGGCGCATCCCCCGAAGAGGTGGAGAGCGCCGTGACGGAACGGCTGGAGGACGCGGTCGCCGGCCTTGAGCATGTGGATTATTATACGAGCATGAGCCTGGAGAGTGCCTCCGCCATCATCCTGATGTATGATATGGATGTACAGATGGAAGAGGTGGAGAGCGACCTGCGCCGGGCCATTGAGGATGTGCAGCCAAATCTTCCCCAGATGTGCCAGGAGAGCAGCATTAATACCAGTGTGGTGACGGATAATCAGTTCATCATCTCCCTGTCAGGGGCGGACTATACCAGCCAAGAGCTGCAGGAATACGCGAAAATCATTAAAGATGAACTGATGGAAGTGGACGGTGTGTCCTCTATCACCATAGACGGCCAGAGGACACGGCAGGTAGCGGTGGAGCTTTCCATAGAGCAGATGAAACTTTACGGCATCAGCATAGAAAATGTGCTGTCGCTGCTTCAGGCCCAGAACCTGAACATCCCTTCCGGCAGCATCAGCTACGAAAGCGGCACGATCAATGTAAATACGCCCGCGGTGTTTGAAAGCCTTAGGGATATAGAAAACACTGTGGTGAGCGGAGCTTCGGATTCGCTAAGCTTTGTGAAGCTGAAGGACATTGCGGATATTTATATCGAAGATGTGGATGAATTCTTTTATAAGCAGGACGGTGAAAACGCCATATTGCTGACCGGAAACTTTACGGAAGGGAAGAATGCCGTCAACATTGGAAAAGACGTGCGCGCAGTCATAGACCGGCTGAAGGAAGAGGTGCCGGAGGATATCAATTTTCACGAGGTGGTGTATTCACCTGAGGATATTGATGCTTCCATCACGGATTTTATTGTCAACCTGTTAGAGAGTATACTGCTGATCGTGATCGTGGTCATGATCGGGGTGCGGCTGCGCAACGCCATGGTGATCTCGGTGGCCCTGCCTATGTCCATCGTTATCACGTTCATCGTCATGAACCTGCTGCACATTGAGTTCCAGTTTATCTCCATCGCCGCGCTGATTGTCAGCCTGGGCATACTGGTGGATAACGCGATTGTCATAAGCGAAGAGATACAGCAGAACCTGAATAAGGGAAAGGAGAGGGTGTCCGCCATCGTGGATGCGGTGAAATCCACCGCCATTCCCGTGCTGACCTCCACGCTGACCACTATGGTCACCTTCAGCGTGATCTATATCGTGCCCGGAGCCATAGGCAAGGTTGCCAATACGATCCCTACTGTGGTGATAGCTGCGCTCACAGCCAGCTATTGCCTGGCGATGTTTGTCATTCCTGTGCTGGCCTATTATTTCTTTCAACCGGAGTCGGCAAAAAAAGCAGGCCGTGAAGGAATAGTAAGAAAGGGCTTTACCAGGCTGCTGGCCCTGGGGCTGCGCCACAGGATTCTGACGATCGTTGCAGCCTTCGGCACCCTGGGCATCGCCTTGTTTCTGGTATTGAATCTTGGGATGCAGTTTTTCCCGGCGGCCTCCAAGCCCATCATCTATCTGAACCTGAAGGGGGAGACGATGAGCCTGGCAAAGACCGCGGAGCTGACCGCCATAGCGGAAGACATCCTGAAAGAGGAACCCCTTGTGGATCACTATACCACCGCAGTGGGGAAAGGGCTGCCCAGCTTTTTTCTGACCGTGCCGACCGTAACGGCGGCGGATAACGTGTCCCAGATCATGATGCAGCTTAACGAAGAGGAACTGAAAAAGTATTCGGATATTTCGGATGCAGCCCGGCACATCCAGGCACTGATGGATGGCGCAATTGCCGGAGCTGATGCAGAGGTGAAGTGCCTGGAGTATTCGATCCCCACAGACGCCAGGATCGTTCTGAATGTTACAGGGATCGATATGGATAAAATCAACGGGGCCGCCGGCAGCCTGATGGCTGCCCTGGAGCAGATTCCCGGCACCGAAAACGTCCGGTGCACCGCATCCCAGCCGCAGTACCAGTACCGCGTAAAGCTGGATGGCGAAATGCTGTCCGGATACGGCCTTTTAAAATACGATGTGGTAAAACAGCTGAACACAAGCCTGATGGGGGCCGCAGCCAGCACCTATTCCGCGGGAGGCGCGGACATGGACATCGTGGTACGCAGCAATGTTTCAAGCCTTGAGGAACTGTATCAGCTGCCCATATCCTCCTCTATCTCAGAGACACAGGTGCTGTTAGGGCAGGTCGCGGAAGTGGAGCTGGAGTCAGCCATACCGGTGATAGACCACTATAACGGCAGACGCTGTGTGAAGGTGTTAAGCGATGTCAGCCCCGGTTACAGCGCCTTTACCATAGAGAATACTTTAAACCGCGATTACATTCCGGATATGGATTTAGAAGAGACCGGTATCGCCTCTATGGGTGAAGTAAAGAGCATGATGGATCTGGTCAGTGACCTGGGGCTGGGAGCCCTCGCAGCGGTGGTCGTAATCTATGTGATTCTGCTTCTGCAGTTCAGTAATTTTAAAAAGCCATTTATCATCTTGAGCACGATCCCTTTAAGCCTGATCGGCTGCTGCCTGGGGCTGTTTATGCTGAATATGGATATCCAGGTCATGGCGCTGCTCGGCGTGGTCAGCCTGTTCGGTATCGTAGTGAATAACGGCATCCTGCTGATTGAAGCGATGGATGAACTGCGCAGACAGGGGGCATCCCTCATGGATGTGTGCCGCCAGGCTGTTGCCGCCAGGTTCCGCCCCATCGTGATGTCCAGCACCACCACCTGCATAGGCCTTGTGCCTCTGATCCTTGCCGGCGATCCGATGACAGCCCCCATGGCCTCTGTACTGCTTTTCGGGCTTCTGTTTTCCACTGTTCTCACGATGGTAGTCGTCCCCGTACTCTATTCACTGGCCGTAAAAGACAGATAAGAGGGCTTCTGTACAAGCAATACATCTGCATCAACAGAAAAAAGCCTGCGGTTAAATTACCACCGCAGGCAGATCCTATTTTTTTATTTTTTTTGATTCATCCAGATATGCTTTCAAATCCTTAAGCGCATCATTAAACTTGCGGGACGATGCGTTGGGATTGCCCCGCAGCAGTGCTTTCTTGAAAAAATTAAAGTGTTCCCGTACAGACTCATATTCAGCGCTTTTTTCTTTCAGCGTTTCCAGCAGGCTGAAGTTCACAGGAGATGCCTCTTTCAGAGCCTCCAGCTGTTCCTTTGTATATGCCTTAAATGCGTCCATCTGTTCTAATGTTTTGTCCTTCAGGCCGTTTAGCTGATCCCTTGTTTCCATTTTAAACAAAGACAGCTGTACCTGGATCTTATCCAGCTCTGCTCGTATCTCTGTCATCTTATCCAACATCTTGCGGATGTCCAGAGCTGCGTGTACGGAAATTACCGTATCGGCGATAAACACGATGCTTACAGCGATGTCCACGATCCACAGGGCAGGCTGCGGCATACGAAATACCAGCTCCTCGATCGGCCTGTGAATGACCTGCGTTAACAGCAGCGTAAGAAATCCCCATGCGATGGACGAGGAGAGACAGATCACTCCCTGAAAATTAAAGCGCTGTTTGCTGTAATCCCAATATTTGACTTTAAACAGGGCTTCCATGCCCACACCCACAATATATTCCAGAATCGTAGCGCCGACCGTGCCGGCGATAAACGTCATTAACAGATTGCCCTGAAAGGGGATGGATACCCAGAGCATCATGATTGCCCCTGTGCCATAGAGCGGCAGAAGCGGCGCCCTTAAAAATCCTCTGTTTACGAACCTTCTGCTTAAGAAGGATACCCAGGAGGATTCAAATACCCATCCGATGAAGCAATATATGTAGAAGAAAATCAGCCATTGCAGTATACTGTAAGTGTACAAGTTTATCGCCCCTGTCATTAGTAATATCACCGGCAGAAAACCGGCGTCCAAACCGCTGCATTTTCCGGCAGCGTATCCGGCAGTCATGCTGATAGCATAACGCAAAACAGGGAAGTGTGTCAATCCTCTGATTGGAATTTCGTGTGGTAAATCTTTCTGATTATTTATGGAGGTACTTCTCTTTGGTCGCCATCCCTCCGCGGATATGGCGTTCAGACTTGTTGACATCCAGAACGATTCTGGCCTGGGATGCCAGCGCGGGGTTGATCAGCTCCAGACGGTCCGTCACATCCTTATGCACCGTACTTTTGCTGATACCGAATTGTTTGGCCGTCTGACGCACCGTCGCGTTGTTTTCAATGATGTAATTGGCGATTTCCACCGCGCGTTCTTCGATATAGTCTTTCATGGGGAATCCCCCTGCATTTAACTGTTTTTACAGTGTATGCAAAAGGACGGCCGTTCAGTACTTTCACCTTTCGGCACCCGGAAATCGTAGTTTCTATTGAATAAAAAAAATCCCGCAAGCGGGATTTTGATTCGGAGGGGGTGCCCGGCAGCCAGGCTGCCGGGTATGAGTATGAAAAAGCTCTGTATCACTTTTATGATACATGCTTATTATAAAGCATAATTGTGATTAAGTTATGTTCATAATATGAAAAAACAATAAAAATTTAAAAAACCTTTGAAAAACTGATCTTTTTGTATATAATATAAAAGAGTACGCGGCTGGCTACAGGAACTGCCGCGCGCATAACCCACAGGACAGAACAGAAATTACAGATAAAGATGAAATCATGGCAATAATCAGGAGGAAAAAAGAGAATGGCATTATCTACAGATATCGGAATTGACTTGGGCACAGCCAGTATCCTTGTATATATCAAGGGAAAAGGTGTGGTATTAAAAGAGCCATCCGTCGTGGCGATAAATCGTGATACGAATGAAATCAAGGCGATTGGCGAAGATGCCCGGCTCATGATCGGAAGAACCCCCGGTAATATCATGGCGGTGCGTCCGCTGCGCCAGGGAGTAATTTCCAATTACACCGTGACAGAGCAGATGCTGAAATATTTCATCAAGAAGGCCATGGGAAAGAGAACCTTAAGAAAACCCAGAATCAGTGTATGTATTCCCAGCGGCGCCACAGAAGTGGAGAAGAAGGCGGTGGAAGAGGCGGCTTATGCGGCAGGCGCCCGCGAGGTGGCCATCATAGAGGAGCCGGTTGCGGCGGCGATCGGTGCAGGCATTGATATTTCCAAGGCATGCGGCAATATGATCGTGGATATCGGCGGCGGCACATCCGATATCGCCGTGATCTCTCTGGGAGGCACGGTTGTCAGCACTTCGGTTAAGATCGCCGGAGATGACTTTGATGAGGCGATTGTGCGTTATATGAGAAAGAAACATAATCTTCTGATCGGTGAAAGAACCGCGGAGGATGTAAAGATACAGATCGGTTCCGCGTATAAGAGGCCGGAGCTGGCCACGATGGAGGTCAGGGGCCGTAACCTGGTTACCGGACTTCCCAAGACGATCACCATCACATCGGATGAAACTCTGGAGGCTTTAAGAGAGCCTGCCATGCAGATCGTGGATGCCGTGCATAATGTTCTGGAGAGGACTCCACCGGAACTTGCGGCGGATATCTATGACCGCGGCATCGTCATGACCGGAGGCGGCAGCCTTCTTAGCGGTCTGGATTCACTGATCGAGGAAAAGACCGGCATCAATACGATGATCGCGGAGGAACCGCTGATTGCGGTTGCGATCGGGACCGGAAGATTTGTGGAGTTTATGAACGGGGACCGTGAGGACTGACGGCGTTTTTAAAGGCTGTCAGGCAGGCGGAGCCCGGTGAATGGAAAAGTCTTATCAGAGGCAGGGGATGACATGCCTCTGATAAGACTTTTTGTGAATCAAGAGGAGAAGTCCCGCTGTTCGGCGCCATTTGCCGGACATGGCTATTAGCATAAGGCAGGAAGATGACGGATATATGGAAAAGGTTGAAGGATATGTGGAACATATCGTGTACCGCAGTGAGGAGACCGGCTATACGGTGATGGAGATCTCCTCCTCCGACGAGGAATATACTCTGGTGGGAACCCTTCCTTTTGTCAGTGAAGGGGAATATATTGAGGCCAGAGGTGAGTTTTCGACGCATCAGATGTACGGTGAGCAGCTTAAGGTGCTCGAATATGAAATCAAAGCGCCGGAGGACAGCGTGTCCATTGAGCGCTACTTAAGCTCGGGCGCGATCAAGGGGATCGGGCCGGCGCTGGCCGCCAGGATTGTGAGCCGGTTTAAGGACGATACCTTCCGAATCATCGAGGAAGAGCCGGAACGCCTTGCCGAGATTAAAGGCATCAGTGAAAACAAAGCCATGGAGATCGCCAGCCTGGTCTGTGAAAAGAGGGATATGCGTTCCGCCATGATGTTTCTGCAAAACTATGGCATTTCCCTTAATCTGGCCGCCAAGATCTACAACCAGTATGGGGCTGAGGTGTATTCCCTCATTAAGCAGAATCCTTACCGGATGGCCGACGATATCCCGGGTGTGGGTTTTAAAATTGCGGATGAAATCGCGGTTAAGGTGGGCATACATACGGATTCGGATTTCCGCATCAGAAGCGGCATCCTTTACACACTTCTGCAGGGCTTAAGCAATGGGCACGTGTATCTGCCGGAGGAAGAGCTGGTCAGAAATACCAGCATCCTGCTGGGGGTGGAACTAAGCTCGATCGAAAAATATCTGATGGACCTGACCATTGAAAAAAAACTCATCGTCCAGAAGGAGCCCGAGGGGCGGATTGTTTACGCTTCGAAGTACTATTATATGGAATTAAACGCGGCAAAAATGCTGCATGATCTCAATATCGGCTACGATGTACCGGACATTGAACTGCAGCAGAGGCTTAGCAGGATTGAGGCCCAGTCCGATATCGTGCTGGACACCCATCAGCGGGAAGCGGTGGCAGAGGCTGTAAAAAATGGCCTTCTGGTCATCACCGGGGGACCCGGCACAGGTAAAACCACCACGATCACCACGATCATCCGGTATCTCGAACAGGAGAACATGGAGATACTGCTGGCTGCGCCCACGGGCAGAGCGGCAAAGCGCATGACCGAGGCCACGGGTTATGAGGCCAGGACGATCCATCGCATGCTGGAGCTCACTGCGGTGCCCGATGAGAGTCCTGAGAGCGGCCGGTTTGAACGCAACGAGCAGAACCCGCTGGAGGCGGATGCGATCATCATCGATGAGATGTCCATGGTGGATCTCAATATTCTGTATGCGCTCTTAAAGGCTGTCCCCGTAGGCACCAGGCTGATCCTGGTGGGGGACGTGGACCAGCTGCCGAGCGTAGGGCCCGGGAATGTGCTGAAGGATATCATTGAGTCCGGCTGCTTCCATGTGGTGAAGCTGGAGAAGATATTCCGGCAGGCCACTTACAGCGATATCATTGTTAATGCCCACAAGATCAATCAGGGTATTCCGATCGATCCGGCCAAAAGGAGCAATGATTTCCTGTTTATCCGCAGGGACGATCCCAATTCGATCATTAATGCTACCATCACGCTGATCAAGGACAAACTGCCCGGCTATGTCCATGCGGGCATGCATGAGATTCAGGTGATGACGCCGATGCGCAAGGGAATTCTGGGCGTGGAGCGGCTCAATTCCATCCTCCAGGAGTACTTGAATCCTCCCGCTGATAAGAAGAGAGAAAAGCAGGTGGGCGGCACCGTTTTCCGGGAAGGCGATAAAGTCATGCAGGTGCGCAATAATTATCAGATCGAATGGGAAGTAAGAAGCCGGTACGGCATACCCTCCGACCGCGGGAAAGGCGTATTTAACGGAGACATGGGAGTCGTGAAGGAGATCAATCTTTTTTCGGAAGAACTCACGGTTGAGTTTGATGAACACCGTCTGGTCACCTATAGTTTTAAGGAGCTGGAAGAGCTGGAGCTGGCCTATGCTATCACCGTGCATAAATCCCAGGGGAGCGAGTATCCCGCGGTGATACTGCCGCTTCTTAGCGGCCCGCGCATGCTGATGAACAGAAATCTGCTATACACCGGAGTCACCAGAGCAAAATCCTGTGTTTGTATCGTCGGCTCAGTGGGCGCGTTTCAGGAGATGGCTGCCAATGAAAAGGAACAGAAGCGCTATTCCGGTCTGGACCGCCGCTTAAAGGAAGTGGAACAGTCCGGCACCGATTCCGTCGGCGGCACCTTCAGCGGCATGGGCGGTCTGTTTGGACAATAGAAAGGAAAAGCCTTTGATAAGCACACTGATTGATCTTTTATATCCGCACAGATGTCCTGTCTGTCATGGGATCGTTTCTTCTAAGGGGCAGCTTGTCTGCCCCGGCTGCCGCGGCAAACTGTCTTATGTCACGGAACCGGTCTGCAAGAAATGCGGCAAGGAAGTGGATGACGATAAAGAGGAATACTGCCCGGGCTGCAGGAAACGCATGCCGGGGTTTCGCCGGCAGATCGCCCTGTTTAATTACAATGAAGCGGTAAAATCATCCATGATGAAGTTCAAATATAACAATAAACGGGAGTATGCGGATTTCTATATAGAAGAGCTGCTGCGCCTCCATGGAAGAGATCTGCAGGAAATGCGCATTCAGGCTATTGTGCCGGTGCCCGTCCACAGCAGCAGGCGCAGAGAGCGAGGCTATAATCAGTCGGAGGTTTTAGCCCGCCGGCTGGGACGCCGCCTTAAAATCCCGGTCTATCCACATGCCCTGATAAGAACCAGAAAAACACTGCCCCAGAAAGGGCTGGGCAGCGCGGGAAGGCTGCACAATCTGGAAAAGGCCATCTCATGGGGCAGATGCGCCCGCCTTCCCGGCACCGTTTTGCTGATTGATGATATCTATACCACCGGAGCTACGATGGAAGCCTGCGCCAGGGCTTTGAAAAAGGCCGGGGTGAGGGAGATATACTGTGTCAGCATTTGTATCGGTGAGATCTGATCGTTAAACTTCATTACGGCGGTTTCTAAGAAAACTTAGTACATTCAGTGGCCTGCGTCCGGTGATGAGTTTCTGTCCGTCCGTATAGCCTTCCTCTCTTCCATCCAGCGATTCTATGAGTTTGGTTCTAAGCCAGCCGATGCGTTCTTTATATGTCTCTTCCCCAATTAGGTTATGAAGTTCACGGGGATCCTCCTTCAGATTAAAATACTGTTCTCTGCCGGTCTGTGAGTACCAGATATATTTATCTTCGGCGGTCACTATAAATTGGTTGGAATTTATGCCGGCCTCATGTTCCCCGTGCAGCCACCGGCGCGGTTTTTCTTCGCCTTTCAGGATGCGGATCATGCTGCGGCCGTCTACGCTGCCGGGAATTTGGCGTCCTGCCGCATCAAGCAGGGTGGGCATGATGTCCCTAAGCTCCACGACGGCGCTGCTTCTGGTATTTCGTGCGCTTCCGGTCAGTTCCTCCTTTCCGGAAAGAATCATGGGCACATGGATGCTGCCCTGATAAGGTCTGGATTTGCGGAACAGATGATGGTCACAGAGTTCTTCCCCATGGTCTGAGGTAAACAGAATCAGGGAATCCTCATACACGCGGTGCTCCACCAGCGCCTGAATCAGCCGGCCGATCTGGTGGTCTAAGTGGGTAATGCAGGCGTAATAACCGATCTGAGCCTGGCGCATAAGCTCCGGATCGATGGGACCGGTGCTGGAGTCGAAGATGCGTCCGGACTGCTTTAATGCCCCGTCATCTACCCAGTCTCCCAGCGCCGGCGGCGTCAGTTTTCTGTCTTTATAGAGATCAAAATAATACTCCGGCGCATCGAAGGGCGGGTGGGGCCGCAGATAGGAAGCCATCAGAAAGAACGGTTTCGTCGTATCCCGTCTCCTCAGGAAATCGATGCATTCCGAGGTCACCCAGTTGGTGGGGTGATATTTTTCTTCATAGATCCAGGGCCGCGCCACCCAGGAGTTGCATTCCATGCCGGTATCTGTTACATCCGCTTCGATTCCCAACTCATTTTTAAGCCAGTAGAAATAGTCGTCCGCAATTTTCTGAGATTCATAATAAGGCGTATCCGGATAGCGGTAGCTGTGCAGGTAGCCGTCATGGAGCCTTACATTATGAAAGCCCATGAGGCTGCGCAGAGGATGCACATGCATTTTGCCGATGCACTGCGTATGATATCCGGCGGCGGCCAGCTCCCCCGCCATCGTGACCGGATAATCCCAGTCCAGCATATCTTCATAGCCGACTCTGCCATGATGTTCCTGGCTCATTCCGGTATGGATGGCTGCCCTGGCCGGTATGCAGCTGGGACATGAGGAATATGCGTTGTCAAACACTGTGCCGCGGGCGGCGAGCGTATCCAGATAGGGCGTCTTGACATCTGGATGCCCTGACGCTCCCAGGCAGTCGCCCCGTAGCTGATCGGTCATGATCAGGATGATATTTGGCTGTTTCATATAAATTTCCTCCTATGCTCTGTTTTATTTGTTTTTCTGCTCCTGCGGACTGTTCCGTTTCCTATACTGATTAGGACTAAGCCCCACCGCTTTTTTAAAGATCTGTGAAAAGTAGGACTGTGAAGCGAATCCGGTGCTGGAGGCAATCTGCGCGATGGAGTGGTTGGTGTTGCATAACAGATCCATGCTGGCCTGGACGCGTTTCTGAATCAGGTAATTAATCGGGGACAGCCCGGTATATTTTGTAAAGGAATGCACAAGATAGTATTTGTTCATATGGGTGACATCAACCAGCGTATCCAGCGTGATATTCTGCGCATAATTGGCGTCCAGAAACCGTTTGGCCGCGGCGCATTCCTTGGACATCCTGGAGGAAGGCACCGTGTTAATGCCCAGATCGTGAGTGCGGTTGATATAAAGGATCAAAATTTCCAGGATATTCTGGCAGATGGTTTCATGATGCGGGTTTTTCTCCTGTATTTCCTGCAGCATGAAGTTCAGAAGATAGGTCAGCTGGTTCTTTTCTGCAGAAAAATTGTAGAGGCCGAAATTTTCATTCTCGAACTTCTGATCAAAGGTAAAGATAAGGCCTTCTATGCCGAACACGATATATTCCAGCGGGTTGGCGTTCATGGATTTTTCGGTGTGTTCAATATGCGGATTGACAATCACCAGATCATTGGGGCTCACGGTGAAGAGCCTGTCTTCTATTAAGAAGTTGCCTGTACCGTTTAACACATAGAAAAGCTCCGTGAAGTGATGGGTGTGGGGCAGGCTTTGCCAGTCCCCCTCATATTTGGAAGTGGTGACATAGAGCAGGCGGAAATCCGTCTTCTTCAGCTCATCCACATCCAGGTTGTAGCGTGTTACTCCCATAGTTCCTCCTTTTCCTGTCACCAGCCGAAGGCTGATGACCTGCGCGCACATCAGTGCGCTACCTCATTCCTGTCACCAGCCGAAGGCTGATGACCTGCGCGCACATTAATGTGCTAACGTTTTAGTATAAAGATGCGGAGATTGACAATATATATAAAACTTAATTGTGGAAAGTGCTTACAATAAAAGCATTTGTAAATGCTACATTGTATATTATAGAATGAAACCGGTGAAAAATAAAGATAAATTTAGCAATAAAAACAATATATATAAAAAATGCAACAATAAATGAATTGAATATTGGTAAAAAAATCAATATACTATAAGCATAACGAAATGAACTTGTGCATTATGCTAAGAAAAGGAGGAAATTTGTAATGAAAAAAGTGTTATCATTACTACTGACGGCTGTGATGCTGATCACAATGCTGGCAGGCTGCAGCGGTAAGCCGGAGGAATCCACAGCGGCTCCCACAACCAAGGCTGAGACAGAAACGACTGCAAAGGGTGCGGAAACAGAGGCGCCCACAACAGCGGAGGCCACAGGCGATCCTGTCACATTAAACCTGGCCATCTTCAAAGGCGGTTACGGAGACGCTTTCTGGGTGGCGGTTACGGAAGCATTCACAAAGCAGTATCCCAATGTTACCTTTAACATTGACTGCGATCCTTCCATCGGTGAGAAGGTGAACTCTTCCATGCTGGCCGGCGATGTACCGGATTTCATCTACTGCCCCAGCAGCAACCCGTCCGGACTGGCACAGAGGCTGATCAAGGATCAGGCGCTGGCAGATCTGACCGACGTATTTGAAACCGCGGAGTTAAAGGGCAAGATCCTGGACGGATTCCTGGATACCTCCCTTTCCCAGCCTTACGGCGACGGAAAAGTATATCTGGCTCCGCTGTACTATACCGCCAACGGACTGTTCTACAATGCCACACTCTTTGAAGAAGAGGGCATGAAGGTTCCGGCGAGTTGGGATGAGTTCTTCGCACTTGGTGATGAGATCAAGGATAAAGAGATCCAGGGACAGAAGAGAGCGCTGTTTACCTATCAGGGAGGCAATGCCCCCGGGTATATGGAGACCGTGATTGTTCCCCTGATTGTATCCCAGATCGGCGTGAAGGGTATGGATGACTGCTTTACCTATGTGGAAGGCGCATGGAATAACGACGGTGTCAGAAAAGTATTTGAGACAGTTGCCAAATTAGGATCAGGCGGATACCTGCTTGAGAACACCACCGGCATCGATCATACTACAGCGCAGACCGCTGTTATGAACGGCTCCGCACTGTTTGTACCCTGCGGTTCCTGGATTGTAGGCGAGATGGCCGAAATCAAGGGCGAAGAGATCAACGGCAAGGCTTTTGAATGGGGTTATGCTCCGATTCCTTACTACAATGCAAGCGATGACAAATATCTGATGTCCAGCGTAGAGGAGGTTTATATCCCCGCTGCAGCAGAAAATGTTGATATGGCCAAAGAATTCTTAAAATTCCTGTATTCGGAAGAAGCGATCAAGCTGAACGCGCAGACCACCGGCGGCATTCCGCCTGTAGTTGGAGCTACCAGCCTTGTAGCGGATGTTCTGGATCCGCTGGTTCTTTCCACATTCCAGGCATTTGAAGAGGGCTATATGCCTTACATCGGCGGTTTCGCGGCAGTTGACAGCGAAATCGTTCCCAAGAAAGAATTCTACGGACATGTAAACTCAGTGGTTGATGGCAAGGAAACTGTGGATGACTGGATCGCAGCTTCAGATAAGATTTCTGATGATGTAAGAGACTCTTTAGTAACAGCTGAATAAATTCATAATAAGACCGTTGCGGCGACGTGACATATGATCAGAACTTGATGCCTGAATTGTCTTTGACAGTCAGGCATCAAGTGGTTATGGGTGAAAGTAATTATGTGTGAGAGGTGGTATCTGGAATGAAAGGATTAGCCGGAAGAAAGAAAAAAGAAAAAATGTTTCTGGCCTGCTGTGTCGCGCCGGCGCTGATCGGTTTCTGTATATTCATATTGTATCCGGCGATACAGGTGTTCAGAATGTCGCTCTATAAATGGAGCGGCGGCACGGGCAAAAAGACATTTATCGGACTCGACAACTTCACAACCCTGTTTGCCAATAAATCTTTCCAGCTGGCATTCAGAAATACAGTGTTTCTGATGGTATTCGTCACCATCGTCACGATGGCCTTTTCGCTGTTCTTTGCGGCGGTAATCAGCAGGGGCAAGTTAAAGGAAGGCAATTTCTACAGAGTGGTTCTGTTTTTCCCCAATGTGCTCTCCATCGTGGTGATCGGTATTATTTTTAAGAACCTGTTCAACCCTGTGACTGGAATTGTTAACTCCGCCTTAAAAGGGCTGGGAATGGTGTCGCCGCCCAACTGGTTCGGTGACAGCCGCTATGTGCTCTGGGTGATCGCGCTGGCGATGATCTGGCAGGCGGTAGGCTATTATATGGTCATGTATATCGCGGGCATGGACGGAATTTCACCGGAGCTCTATGAGGTATCTGATCTGGAAGGCGCCAACCGCCTCCAGGAGTTCTTTAAGATCACCCTTCCGCTCATTTGGCCGACAGTCAGGACGACGCTGGTGTTTTTCATCCTGTCCACAATGAATATGAGCTTCCAGTTCGTTACGGTTATGACCAACGGAGAGCCCCAGGGAGCGTCTGAGGTGCTGCTGTCCTACGTGAACCTGCAGGCATTCAGCAACGCAAACTTCGGCTATGCGATGTCCGTATCCGTAGTGGTATTCCTGTTCTCGTTTGTCCTGGCGATCCTAGCCCAGGTGTTGACGGCCAGGAAAGACAAATAGAAGGGAGGAGAAAAGATGAGTAAAGAAGCCAAACGCAAGATAGTCCGGATTTTACTTAGAGTGCTGCTGTTTGTAGCGGTGATACTCGTTATCCTTCCTCTGGTATGGACGTTTATCTCCTCACTGAAGGACAACAATGAAATTTCGCAGTATCCCCTGGCTCTGCCGGCGGTGCTGCAGTGGAATAACTTCGCTCGTGCCTGGACGAATGCGGACATAGGGGCGAACTTCATGAACTCTATATTTGTAACTGCCCTGTCCATGGCGCTGTCACTTTTGATGGTGGTTCCTGCCTCTTACGCGCTGGGCAGATACTCCGGAAAGGTGCTGAATCCTATACGCGCCCTTCTGATGGCGGGCATGTTTATCCAGAAGAACTATCTGGTTGTTCCGCTGTTCATGCTGCTCTTGAATTTTGGGATGCTCAACAGCCGCATCGCGATGTGTGTGGTGTATGCGTGTACGACGCTCCCCTTTTACATTTTTCTGATGTCAGGATTTATGGAAGGCGTGGACAACGCGTATGTGGAAGCAGCCAATATAGACGGAGCCGGCCATTTCCGAACGATGGTGAGCGTGGTATTCCCGATGTGCAAGCCGGGCGTGGCCACCATGCTGATGTTTTCCTTTATGGAGTACTGGAACGAATACATTCTGGCTCTCCAGTTCTTAAGGGACGATTCCAAAAAGACTCTGCCCGTCGGCTTAAAGAACCTGATGGAGCAGGCGAAATATGCGACGGACTGGGGCGCGCTGTTTGCGGCCATGGTGATCGTTATGATTCCGACGATGATATTCTATCTGCTGGTACAGAAGAAACTGACTTCCGGCTTGAGCCTGGGCGGTTTGAAGGGCTGATCGTCGGCGCGGTTATGCAGTGTGAAAGAAAAGTATGCCGGCCCGGCACAGGGGGATATGCGCCCGGCCGGCATACGGTTGAACAGGAAGGACATGATTGATATGGAACATATTACAGGAAGATTGACTCTCCCCACCGATGTGGACATGGTGAAAGAGACAATAGAATTAAAAGAGCTTTTAGGCGCTGATGCGCTTAGAGACTGTGACGGCACCAATATGCCGGAAGAGCTGCTGAAACTGGACGGCAAGATTTATGCGACGTATTATACCACCCGGAAGGACAATGAGTGGGCTGAAAAGAACCCGGAGGAGATCCAACAGGAGTATCTGATCAGCGACAGGCTTACCGCCAGGGGGGATACCTTGCGGATTGAACTGATGCGAGGATTTCATACCGAACAGCTGAAGGTGAATACGATTGATGACCCCAAGCGCTGGTGGGAGGTCATTGACCGCACTACGGGAGAAGTGGTTCCGGCGGACCGGTGGTTTTACGATGAGAGCACCGGCGAAGTGGAGATCTGCACTGTGCCGTATCATCAGTATACGGTGAGCTTTTTAGCTTTCCTGATCTGGGATCCGGTCCATATGTACAATTTCATCACCAATGACTGGAAGGACGCGCCGCACCAGCTGACCTTCGATGTGCGTCAGCCCAAAACCCAGGCATATGTGAAGGAAAAATTGAAACGCTGGTGTGAGGAAAATCCCAATGTAGATGTGGTGAGGTTTACCACCTTTTTCCATCAGTTCACACTGACCTTTGACGATCAGAAGCGTGAAAAATATGTGGAGTGGTTCGGATACAGCGCCAGCGTGAGCCCCTATATACTGGAGCAGTTTGAAAAATGGGCAGGTTATCCTTTCCGTCCCGAATACATTGTGGATCAGGGATACCACAATTCCATATTCCGGGTGCCCACCAAAGAGTTCCGGGATTTCATAGAGTTCCAGCAGATCGAGGTGAGCAGGCTGGCGAAGGAGTTGGTGGATATCGTGCACGGTTACGGAAAAGAAGCCATGATGTTTCTTGGAGATCACTGGATCGGTACGGAACCCTTCGGCAAGTATTTTGCAGATATCGGGCTGGACGCGGTGGTCGGCTCAGTGGGGGACGGCGTTACGATGCGCATGATTTCGGATATCAAAGGCGCCAGATATACGGAAGGCCGTCTGCTGCCCTATTTCTTCCCGGACGTGTTCAACGAGCACGGTGATCCCATCGGTGAAGCGCAGGACAACTGGCTCAAGGCCAGAAGAGCCATCCTGCGTTCCCCTTTGGACCGCATCGGTTACGGCGGCTATCTGAAGCTGGCCATAGAGTGGCCGGGCTTTGTGGATGAGATTCAAAAGATCGTGGGAGAATTCCGGCAGATTCATGAGAATATGGATGGGACCGGGTCCTATATGGCGCCTTTTAAGGTGGCGATCTTAAACTGCTGGGGCAAGCTGCGCAGCTGGATGTGTAATCAGGTGCACCATTCCATCTGGCACAGAGAGATTTATTCCTATGTGGGAGTGATCGAATGCTTAAGCGGAATGCCCATTGAGGTGGAATTTATAGACTTTGAACAGGTAAGACAGGGGATTGATCCTGATATCCGCGTCATCATCAATGCGGGGGATGCATACACCTCCTGGAGCGGCGCCGAAAACTGGGTCGATGAAAAGGTGGTTACAAATATCCGCGCCTTCGTGGATAATGGCGGCGGCTTCATAGGGGTTGGCGAACCCAGCGCCTGCCAGTTCCAGGGCCGGTATTTCCAGCTTTCGGATGTGCTGGGCGTGGACCGCGAGATGGGATTTTCCCTAAGCACCGACAAGTATAATGCTATGGATCCTGACCATTTCATACTGGAGGATATCGAAGGGGATATCGACTTCGGAGAAGGCATGACACGCATCTATGCCCAGGGTGATCACTACCAGATCCTGAACATGGATCAGAAGTACAGCCGTCTGGTGGTTAATGAATACGGAAAGGGGCGCAGCGTGTATTTCGCGGGTCTGCCCTATTCCCCGCAGAACTGCCGTATCCTCTTAAGGGCGATCTATTATGCGGCCCACAGAGAGGAAGAGATGAAGAAATATTATGTGACCAATGTGGAAACCGAAGTTGCAGTATTTGAGAAGACAGGCAAAGCAGCGATCATCAATAACTCCCGCGAGCCGAAAGAAACAGAATTCTATGTGGAGGGCGTGCAGAAATGCAGGCTGTCCCTGGAACCGATGGAGATGCGGTGGGTGGAGATTTAAACAGGTACTGTAGAACAAAGGTGCGCTTTGTGCACATTTGTGCGCATCCTGCCGCCGAGCGCAGCGCAGGGGGCCAATAGGAAAGAGAGAGACAGCTGTTGTTGGCTGCCTCTCTCTTTTCACTTATGGTGCGCCTGGCGGCGCACGTTTCTATTGGTTTTGGGGCCCGGCGAGAATGGGCCGCTTTACACCCGTCTGCCCGGTTTGGCAATCTTAGACCGGCGTTTCTGCACGCCCTGTGTTAACAATGCGATTCCGACTATGAGCACGATGCTTAGAATCAGCAGCAATGCCCCAAGGCGGTATTCCTCGATGAAGGTGCCGTAATCGTAGCCGAGCACATCGCCGCCGCCATGATACCAGATCTTGCCGTCAGGTCCCTGCCGTTCAACGATCACATGGACCTTTATCATTGTGGACATCACCCATATGGTCAGATGGCCTAAAGTACCGATCCCGGTCATTACCGCGCCTGATATGATCATAGCCAGCCCTTGTTTCCGGGCCTTCGGTCGGTTAGCCGCCTCCGGAGAGACGGACATACTGCCCATCTGCCCGGTCAGATCTTCCTCCAGTTCATCCTTTAACAGATAGTCAATGGAAACGTTGAACAGATTGCTTAGCTGTATCACATTATTGGTGTCCGGCATGGATTCGCCCAGCTCCCACTTTGAAATGGCCTGTCTGGACACATTGACACAGGCCGCCAGCTGCTCCTGTGACATGCCTTTGGATTTTCTTAGGGTCTGAAGCTTTTCTTTAAATGTCATAATGTTCCTCCTGCTCTGCGCGGACGAAAATCATCGCGGTTATAATATCTGCCGATATTATGCCATGTCAGCAGGCTGACATAGCCCCTCCGGGGGATGCGCATGATTTTCAGAGGAAAATGTCCGCTGCGCGGACGAAAATCATCGCAGGTATAATATCTGCCGATATTATACCATGTCAGCAGGAATGCAGTCCATCAAACGTAGCTGGAAGTTGCGCAACCAACGGTTGCAGTATGCTGAAACAGGCTGTCATGGATGAAAGAAATTGATATATTTAATAAATTATGTTAAATTGAATGTATATTTCAGAAAAGCACAATTATAATGCTGCACCGGTTTTCCGGAGCTGTTGCGGCTGGTTTATGCTGAAATGAAAGGACTTAGCTTTCGATCTCCGGCAGAAAAGAGGAACGTGTATATTGGCAGACAGCATAGATACGAACAATATAATCGCATACCGTCTTCATTCTCATCATCTGGACACAAAGGCTCCGATGAAAGATCTGACGGAGTCGGCCGGCGCCTGCGGTCTGCAGAACTCACCCCCAGGTGCCTGGGAGACTGCGCTTTTTAACCGTCTGGAGGGTGTGTCCCTTCTCGGGTTACAGGACGCGCTGTACCGGGAAAAGAGCGTTGTGCAGGCCTGGAGCTATCGGGGAGTTCCGGTGGTTTTTCCTGCGGACCAGACGGATCTGTTTCTGACTGCACTGATTCCTAAGGAAGGTGAAGAACCGTGGATCTATACGCGCGGGATTACGCTGGCATTGGATTGTGTCCGGATGACTTTTGATGAGCTGCTGCCGATGGTGATTTCGGCGGCCGGATATCTCGGGCAGCATACGGTGAAGAGCAAAGAGATCCTGGACCGGGTGCTTGCCGATATAGTATCCGGTCGGCTTCCGGCGGATAAAAAAAAGCTGTGGCAGGGGCCGTCCATGTATGGGAGCCCGGATAAGCAGACGGTCGGCGAGGCGATTGTGTCCTTCATGCTCCGTCCCTGTTCCCATCTGTCCCTGGTTGTGTTCGGAGAGCGCGAAGGTATCAGCCCGACATTTACCTCGTTTCAGAACTGGATGGGACACAGTCCTGTACAGACAGCGGATGCGGGTGCAAAGCTGGTCAGAAAGTATCTTAGCTGTTACGGCCCCGCGGGAGAAAAGGAATTGATGACCTGGCTGGGATGTTCGCCGCAGCAGGCGCGTCGGCTGTGGAATACGGTGAAGGAAGAACTGCGGCCGGTAAAGGTAAACGGAAAGCTCCGATATATTCTGGACGGAGAGGAACAGAAACTGCGTCAGGCAAAGACGGATGAAAACAGGATTCTCCTGCTGGGAGCTCATGACCCATATCTAGATCTGAAAGACAGAGAGCTGATCCTGGAGGATAAGGAAAGGCAGAAGGCCGTCTGGAGGACTGTAGGAAATCCGGGTGCGGTGCTTAGGGGCGGTAAGGTGATCGGCCAGTGGAATGTCAGAACACAGAAGGATCGCCTGCACATTCAAATAAAACTTTGGGAGCATATATCCGCTGCGGAATATAATAAAGCGGAACAGCTTGCGGATGAATATGCGGCATTCCGGCAGGCGAAGCTGGCGGATCTGCGGATAGATTAAAAGGAGGACGGCATTGGAAATCCCTTACAGTATCAGGAACATAATCGGTGACAGGCCTTATTCTGTAGACTGCGTGGGCATGTCGGATGCACAAGTAATCTGCTTTGAGGATATGGTGCTTAAGATCGGGCCGGAGCGGGAGGAGTCGGTCAATGAATTCCGCATGATGGAATGGCTGGCCGGCCGGCTGCCGGTGCCGGAAGTCTTAAGTTATGTCTGCCAGGATGGCAGATGTTATCTGCTCATGAGCAGGATTGACGGCGTGATGGCATGTGACGGGCAGATGCTTGAGCAGCCAAAGCGCTTGGTCAAACTGCTGGCGGAAGGGCTGCGCATGCTTTGGACAGTGGATATATCACACTGTCCCTCCGACAACCGATTGGACCGGAAACTGAAGTGCGCAGAGGCACGTGTCCTGAACGGCCTTTGCAGCATTGAAGATGCGGAGCCGGATACCTATGGGCCCGGGGGGTTTGAAAGCCCGAAACAGCTGCTGCGGTGGCTGAAAGAACACAAGCCTGTGGAAGATCCGGTCTTCTCTCATGGGGATTACTGTCTTCCCAATGTCTTTTTTAAGGACGGGAAGGTGAACGGGTTTATCGATTTGGGCCGGAGTGGAATCGGCGGCCGCTATCAGGATATCGCCCTGTGCTGCCGGAGCCTGCAGCACAATACTGCGGGCTGCTATGGCGGGAAGGTATACGATGAAGCATTTGACCTGTCGGCGTTTTTTGAAGAATTACAAATGAAGCCGGACTATGATAAAGTGAAATATTATATATTGCTGGATGAATTATTCTGATTAACAGAGCCGGTGTGCCGCCGGTGAAAAGGAGAGCTTATGCGCTGCGCCCCGCTTGGGAATATAGTGTAACAATTTGAAAATAATTTAAAAGAAATTTTGCATACACACTGATATAATCAAGATAATGGGGAGTACCCGGCTGCCCTGTTTAACCGGATTAAATGCGCGAAAGGACAGGATTATGGATAAATTTGAAATAAAAGACGATTTTTATTTGAATGATAATCGAATTAAAATAATTTCCGGAGGAATGCATTATTTCCGGATTCTGCCTGAGTATTGGCGTGACCGTCTTGAGAAACTCAAAGCATTGGGCTGCAATACCGTAGAGACTTATATTCCCTGGAATCTTCATGAAAAGCATAAAGGAACTTTTGACTTTGGCGGTATGCTGGATGTTGCCAGATATGTGAAGACCGCGCAGGAACTTGGCCTTATGGTGATTTTGAGGCCCTCTCCCTATATCTGCGGAGAATGGGAATTCGGCGGTCTGCCTTATTGGCTGCTGAAGGAAGACGGGATGAGGTTAAGATGTATGTATGAACCGTACATCCGGCACATCAGGGATTATTATAAAGTATTATTTGAAGTGATTGCCCCGCTGCAGATCACAAGAGGCGGCCCGGTAATCATGATGCAGGCAGAAAATGAATATGGCTATTACGGCGATGATTCGGCCTATATGGAATTCATAAAAAATCTCATGATTGAAAACGGCTGCGAAGTCCCTCTCGTGACCTCGGACGGCCCATGGGGTGAGGCCTTCGAACACGGAAAAGTGGAAGGCGCTCTGCCGACCGGGAATTTCGGCTCAAAAGGCAGGGCCCAGTTTGAATTAATGAAGAAAAAGATAGGGAATAAGCCTTTGATGTGCATGGAGTTCTGGGTTGGCTGGTTTGATTACTGGGGTGGAGAGCATCATACCGGCGACCTTGAAGAACATCTTAAGGATTTGGATGATCTCCTTACAGAAGGGCACGTCAATATCTATATGTTTGAAGGCGGCACAAATTTCGGCTTCATGAATGGGGCCAACTATTACGAAAGACTGGAACCGGATGTCACTTCCTATGATTATGACGCGCTGCTGACTGAGGATGGACGAATCACTGAAAAGTATACGGAATTCCGGAAAGTCATCGGCAGGTATGCCGCTTTGCCTGATGTACATTTGAGCTGCAGCATAAAGAGAAAGGCGTATGGGGCGTTCGGAGTTACAAGAAGCGCCGATCTGTTTGGTAACCTTGATCATATATCCGTTCCCGCTGAAAGCATCTGTCCGGTCTGTATGGAAAAATTGAACCAGGGCTATGGCTATATTCTTTATGAAAGCAATCTGCCTGGGTTAAGCCGCCTGGAAAAGATACGCTTATGGAAAGCGAATGACAGAGCGAATATATTTCTGGACGAGCAGCCTGTCCTGACGCTTTATGACAGGGAGCTCCTGTCAGAGCAAACGGTGGAGAGTGCGGCGTGTACCTCCGGAAAGCTGGATATTTTGATGGAAAATATGGGACGCGTGAACTTCACTCCCATTATGGAGGACCAGAGAAAAGGCATAGACGGGGGGATACAGGTAAACGGGCACCTGCATTTCGGATGGAAGATCTATCCGCTGCCAATGGAAGACCTGACAGGGCTGGATTTTTCCGTTCCTGCGAGGGCGGGACTGCCCGGCTTTTATGAATTTGAGTTTGAGATCCCGGATCCGGCCGACACATTTCTGGATACAGAAGGCTGGGGAAAAGGCGCAGTGTTTGTCAACGGTTTCAATATAGGACGGTTCTGGGAGATCGGGCCTCAGAAAAGACTTTATGTACCGGCGCCTCTTTTGAAAAAGGGAAGAAATACGCTGGTGATATTTGAAACGGAAGGAAAATCATCCGGGTCCATCCGGTTTTGCGACAGGCCCTGAATCCGGCACAGAGGAGTGCCGGAAGATGACATGAATTACAGGGAATACATTTCGGGAAAGTGAAGAAACGCCGGCGAAATAAGATGCCGGCGTTTCTTGTTCAATAGGAAAATACGACCTATTGAACAAAAACGCTCCGCTTGGGATCGCACTGCGGCGGGAAGGTATTGGCGCGCATTTTTGCCGGCAGAGTTGACCAGGTTTTACATCTGCGCGAAGGACAGCTTAAGCTGCTTTTTATACTGGCTTGGAGTAAATCCAAGATTTTTCCGAAAAACAGTTGTGTAATAATTAACGCTGTTAAATCCTACCAACCCCGCTATATCCGTGATGGAATAATCCCCGCCGCTCAAATATTCCTGACTTTTGAGAATCCTGTAATTTGTCAGATACTCAAAGGGCGTACAGGAGAGAGTACGCTGAAAAAGCCTGCTGCACTCTGATTTGCTGATGCTGCCGCTCCTTGCGATATCATCCAGAGTGATATCGTACTTATAATTAGTGTGTATAAACGACAATATCTTATTGGTCAGATTCTCGTCTTTAGATGAAACCCTTGGACTGCGGTCATGGGCGTCCTGCACGCCGCCGTATAAGATTGACCATATATTTACAAAGCGTCTGTGTATCTCTAACTCATAGTTGAGGGAAGGGCGGGTTAACAGTTGGATCGCGGCGGCAAGCTCGTCCAAAATATTATTTCCGAAACTGTTATCTCTGTTTAAGAGGATGAATCCGGTCGATACCGCATCGATCACAGCAAGATAATATTTGTGAAACAGTATGGATCTGCTGTCCCCGTAAATCAGCTGCGGGCTGATGATGATCGTTCGGTATAGCCCGCATTGACCGCCGTTTTTCTTAACCTTATGAAGTTTATTGGGAAAAATAATATATCCTTCATTTTCATGAACCGTAATCACATCATTCTGTACGGTCAGCTCGATAGAACCCTTTAAGACGACAGCAAATTCTAATTCCAGCTGCCAATGCCATTCTACGGTGCCCCCGGCAAAATCATCGATGTTATCATAAAAAAGCTCACATGGAAAGCCATATGTACCGTAAGAAAAAACCGCCTGGTTGCCCGAAGTGACGGGAACCCTTCTCTTATTATTGATTTCATTGCGCATAAAAATCACCCGTTGTAACTGATAACCCGCCTTTGTTTTAATTAATTGCTTCGAATTTCCACTGTTGGTTATCATATCCGTGATAATCATACTGGTCAATATTATTGCCGTTCGTCATATCACCGTTTCTGACACCTAACGCTTTGCTGCTGTTTTTATTGATAATGCTGAAGTAGCCGTTGTTCAGGTCAACAACCTGCCAAAGCTGATTGTTATCGCCGTTTGCCTGCCATAACGCCATGGTGGTGCTGTTGTTTGTTGAAGCGCCGGGCACATCCAGCATTTTGGCCGCATTGACATTCGCGATGTAATATTCACCTGAATCGTTGACGATGAATTTCCAGCCCTGGCTGATACTGCTGCTGTCCGCATCCATGATCACAACAGCTGCGCTGTTATCAGGGGAGGAATTCTCCACATCGATCACCTTTGTGTTGTCGCTTTTATTCACAATTTTATAGGTTGCATTTCTGTCAAAAGCCGGTACGGCGTTTGTTGTGACACCGTTTATCACGTATGTGGTAATGGACTGGGGCGCGGCGTTTACCTGTAAAGAATTGTTCTGAATGCTGATATCACTAAGCTGTGCAAGATTTTCGGTGGGAGATGTCCTGTATGCGCTTGCACTGTTTCCCACAGTCGTAAATTTGGACAAATCAATATCATAACTGTTCTGTGACTGGGAATCGTTGATCACAACTAACGTCAGGGTATTTGTATTTTTGTTTAAAGCAGCGAGAATATTGGAATCATTGGCGCCGATGATCGTGGAGCCCGGCCTGATAAACTTGGAGTAATTGGCCATTCCATAGTATTGCTTTGTGATTTCATAGCTCTCCTCGCCTTCAAAACTGGCATGGATGAATCCCCAGTTATTCACATTGAATTCTTCTTCCACAGCCTGCCAGTAGGTCCAGGTCTCCACCTGCATTTCCCGGACGTCGTTGCGGATCTTGTGGGCCAGCTCTAAGGCGCTTTCAATCGCGTTATGGTCGTGATCCCCCACGCCGACGCCGTATTCGGACTGCGCCAGCCGTTTGCCGTTGCATAATGCTACTGTGTTGAGATACAGGCGCTCTGTTCCGTAATAGGAATGGGTATTGATCTTGTCAATGCTGGCTTTTGCATTGCTGTCGTAGGAGTTCCATGAGGATAATGTTGAATTGAATTCAAATCCCTCCGGTCCCGCAAGAGTGACATCCGATAATCCCTTGGCAACGAAAGTTTCCTTTAAAACTTTGAAAAATGCATTCTGCTCTTCCTGGGTATAGTGGCAGCCTTCCTGTCTGTTGTTCACTTCCCACCAGGGCCCGTTGGGCTCATTGATCGGGGAAATGGAGTCGAAGGTAATGCCGTATGTATCCTTAAATAACAGATATACATCCGCTAAATAAGCTGCGAAGTCGTCATAGTATTCAGGCTTTAAATTGCTGGTGCCGTTCGTATTTCCGGCGGAACACCCGCTGTAGGTCATCCAGTGAGGCGGAGTCTTTGCAAAACCTTCAACAATGTTTACGCCGCGTTCAATCGCTTCATTCAGTATGAGGCGCTGCGTTGCATCGGCAGAATAGTTCCACACTCCGGGTTCAGGCTGGTAACCTTCAAGGTTAGCACCGTTGCGCATATGGACATGGGTCGGATCGTCGCCACCACCGATATTGTACCTTGCTACATTAAATCCTAATCCGACAGTATCGTCAAATATGAGGTCCAGTATTTCTCCCTGCTTTACGGTATCCTGCCACCCGCCGATGGCATTTCCCCACCAGGACAGTGAAGTTCCCCAGCCTTTAAAGGTTTGATATTCATATTCCGGACTGATGGTTACGGTGCTCTGCGCCTTTGCGCTGGAACCCATTGAAGTCAATAACAGTACTGCTATAATTAAGAAACTAAAAAATCTCTTTGCATTATGCACAATGCAATCCTCCTTTTTTAAAGAACAATACAAATAGTTAGACAAATACAATTTACAAAACCTGTTGACATACGAAAATTTGTATGATAAAATGTAAACGTTTACAAATGGTGATTAAATTATACTAAATAATGGAGGGTATGTCAATGCCACAAAGTAAAAAAATTAGGGTATTTATGATCGCGATGGTTATGATACTGGTGCTGTCGGCATGCAGCACATCGTCAAACGAGACGAAAGTTCCTGACAGCAGCAGCGCAGAGACAGGCGGTGCCAGTACGGCCGCGGCGGACGGAGAAAAGGTGGAGTTAAGGTTTCTGTTATGGGGCAACCAGCAGGAGATTGACAGGAAAACAGAATGGACTGAAGAGTTTAACGCTCAGAGCGACACCATTCATGTTAACCTGGAAGCGATCCCGGAAGGTTTCCACGAGAAATTAACGGTACAGCTCTCATCCGGCACCTTAGCGGATCTGGTTCAGATTGCCGGTGATTTCGGTGGTGAATATTTTAAGGATGATGTGTTTGCTCCGCTGGATTCTTACATAGAAAAAGACGGGCTGCAGGATGCGTGGGTGGACAGCCTGATGAGCGGACTGTCATACAATGGCAGCGTTTATGCGGCGCCGTGTACATTCTATTCAGGATTCATCATCTACAACAAGACAATGTTCGAGGAAAACAATGTTCCCCTTCCGACAAATGACTGGACAGAGGAAGACTTTCTTGCGGCGGCAAAAGCTTTGACAAAAGGCGAGGGAGACAGCAAGGTATGGGGAGTGGACTTCTCATCCTGGTGGGCATATTCTCTTGCAAGAAACCTGTACGACGGCTACAAAGCCTGGGAGTGGGAGACCGGTACTATGACCGCGGATACACAGGGTTTCAGGGACGGCGTCCAGTTTATCACGGACTTATACCAGGTGCATCAGGTTTCGCCGACTCCGACGATGGCCGGCGATGTGGGCGGAACATTTGAAAACGGTAAATTTGCAATGACAATAGGGGCTTCCTGGGATATGGCGAGCTTTAACGAAGCGATAGGCGATAGTTTTGAATGGGATATCGTGACCTTCCCCAGCAATCCGACATATGGGCAGTGGAGGTCTCCGTTGTGGACCACAGCGATTGGTATGTCTGCGGATACACCTTATAAGGATGAATGCTGGGAATACATCAAGTATATGTCCGCAGGAGAAAAGGTACAGGGCGAGATGGAGATCATTGGTCTGCCTGCTTTAAAGGCCATCAGCGAGGACAGTGAATTTATCAATACGATTCCGGATGGCTGGAAAAAGTTTAACAAATCTGTTTTCTTTGATGCGCTTGATTATGCGGTGGACGGTGTGGTTCTGAATGAAATTCAGGATGAAATTATTAAATACGAATTGGAATTGCTGTTTGCAGGTGAACAGGACATGGATACTACGCTGGAAAATATCCAGACGAAAGGCCAGCTGAAATTAGACAGAATGAAACAGTAATCTGATTTTACCCGGTATCACTCTTATTGATTCACCCAACTGCTCTGTGCAGGTGCGAATCGGTGCGGGTGATACCGGAATTTATCACAGGCAGTTTATTGACCGAGCAGTTATTTTGACTGCATCATGATGATCTTGGGATGGATAAATATGAAATATAAAAGAAAACAGGCTAAATATTTTTATATGTTTATTTCACCGTGGCTGGTGGGCTTTTTTCTGCTGACCTTTATACCGCTGATATATTCTTTATATCTGTCGCTGACGCAATATAACGGGAGTTCGGCTCCGCAGTTTATCGGTTTGCAGAACTATACCGACATACTGTTTCATGACGACCTGTTTAAGAAAAGCCTGATCAATTCCTTTCACTATGCGCTCATAGCGGTGCCGACAAGTCTGACCCTGGCTTTGCTCATCGCGTTTTTGCTGTCAAGGGAATCTAAGGCGAGCAATTTCTTTCAAATCGTTTTTTATTTCCCCTCAATTGCCGCAGGGGCCGCGGTATTTACCGTCGCCAAGTTTTTATTAAAGGGTGAGGGCGGTTTAATCAATTATATTTTATCGGTTTTCGGAATTCAGGGGCCGTACTGGCTGACAGATTCTAAATGGGCCATGAATGCGCTTGCGCTGGTGAATCTGATCTTCTGCGGTTCACAGATGCTGATATTTTTAGCCGGCATTAAACAGATACCCGCTTCCTATTACGAAGCCGCCAAAATTGACGGCGCAGGCAGCATAAAATGTTTCTTTAAGATAACTCTTCCGTTAATCTCCAATGTGTTCGCGTTCAATCTGGTCATGGGGATCATTAACGCCTTCCAGGTATTTGTACAGCCGCTGATTATGACCGGCGGGGGTCCGTTTAAAAAAACTTATATGTACGGAATGTACATTTATGACAGCGGATTTAGTTTCGGCCGGTTCGGATACGCCGCATCGCTTGCATGGATAATGTTTGTTATCATATTGTTCATCAGCATGTTCATATTAAAATCACTGCAGAAGCGCATGAATTACGAAGATTAAGTCTGAAGAAGCATACAGAAGTGTGCGTAGGTCATCAGCCTTCGGCTGGTGACATGAGAAAGGTGGAGTCAGCTGTTTATGTTAAAAAAGAGTAGAAATGTGGCCTGGTTTTTGGTATGTATTGTTTTAGGGACGATCTTTATACTTCCGTTTCTCTGGATTATATCGACATCTTTAATGAGCACGGAGCAAATCGTAAAATATCCGCCGGAATTGTTCCCGTCACCTTTTACACTGCGGTCTTTTGAATATATTTTTAAAAGCGGCAATTTTTTTACATATCTAAAAAATAGTAGTATAATAACAGTATTAAATATTTTGGGTACATTAATAAGTACTACGCTGGTGGCTTACGGGTTTGCCAAATATGAGGCCCCCCTTAAAAGCCTGTGGTTTGCAATACTGATGTCAACCATGATGGTGCCGTATTTTGTAACGATCATACCCCTGTATAATATCTATGCGAAATTAAAGCTCATCAATACGTTTGTACCGCTCGTACTGCCCAATATGCTGGCGGGGAGTGCTTTCAGCATATTCTTGCTGCTTCAGTTCTTTAAGACATTTCCGGCGGAAATAGAGGAAGCCGCGAGGATAGACGGGTGCAGCGAACTGAAGATCTTAAATAATATCGTGCTGCCCAATACCAAAGCGGTTTTATTCGTAGTGGCGATTTTTATGTTTGCATGGACATGGAACGATTATTTCGGGCCGGTTATATTTTTAAATGATCAGAACAAATATACATTGGCCGTAGGCCTGGTATTTTTAAACTCATCCATCAGCGGATACAAAGATGCGCTCGATCAGGGGCCGGTCATGGCCATGGCATTGCTTTCGGTATTGCCGATTATTATACTGTATGCATGCTTCCAGAAATATTTTATTAAAGGCATCGTGGACAGTGGATTGAAAGGATAAGACAGTTTAATGAGCGAGAAAATAACAATTGTTGAAATTGCGAAACTTGCGAATGTTTCAACGGCAACGGTGTCCAGAATCATCAATAATACGGGAAAAGTGAACGATGAAAAGAGAAGGAGGGTGCTGGATCTGATCGAGAAGTACAATTATACTCCGAACCAGATCGCCAAAGCTCTGCAGTCAAGCAAATCCAATACGGTGGGCTTTATTGTCCCTCACATTAACAGTCCCTATTATGCACAGCTGTTTTATGAAACAGAGCTGATTGCTCAAAAAAAGGGCTATACTCTGATGTTATGCAATTCCGAATCAGATAAACGCCTGGAAACCAATATCCTCAATGAGTTCATATCCGCCAATGTCAGGGCGATAGTCTTTATGGGCGGGCGCCTTGACGATGCAGAAAGTGAAAAAAAGTATATCAGTGAAATCGAAAATGTCAATAAAAAGATACCGGTCATATCCTGTGTGGATGTACCCAAATTAAAGTGCATACAGATCTATCAGGAACAGGATAAAAGCAGCAGGCAGCTTCTGGAGCACTTATCCGCTTCCGGTTACAGGGATGTTGCGCTGCTGGGGGGATACTCTAATGTCAGAACCACCATAAAGCGCAGAGAAGAGATTATCGATCATGCTGAGAAGTATGGGATCAGCATACGCAGGGAAATTATCGAAAGCGATTACTCTGTGCAGGGCGGCAATATCGCCATGCAGAGACTGTTAAAAAACGACAGGCTGCCGCAGGCCATTATATGCATCAATGATCTGGTCGCGACAGGGGTATTGAGCGAGGCATATAAAAATAACATGAGCATTCCCAAAGATATTGCGATTGTGGGGTACGATAATCTGGACATATCGAAGTTCATTTATCCGGGTATCACAACAGTCGCGTGCAATTACAAAGAATATTCCAAGGCGATCGTCAATGCGATAGAGAATGTGGAGAATATGAGTTCCAATACCAGGATCGCCATACCGACAGATCTGATTATCAGGGGTACAACCCGGTACCAGTCATGACTTGGGAGGAAAGCTATGAAAAATTTGCCTCGAATCGTTCGAACGGCCGGCGGTTTTTCTTTTCTGATAAATGAAGAGCCTTTTATAATGCTGGCGGCTGAGGCGCATAACTCGGCATGCACCTCACGCCATTATATGCAAAATGTGTGGAAAAGGGCAAAAGAGCTGAACTGCAATACAGTTTTAGCCCCGGTATACTGGGAGCTCATAGAGCCCCAGGAACATCATTTCGAGTTTGATTCAGTTTCACAGCTTTTGTCAGACGCGCGCAGCCACAGCATGAAACTGGTGCTTTTGTGGTTCGGAAGCTGGAAAAACGGGCATTCAACCTATGTCCCGAACTGGATCAAAACGGATTTGGAACGGTTCCCAAGAACGGAAGACGAATCCGGAGTGAAAACAAGAACGCTCAGCATGTTTCGCAGCGATCTTTTAACAGCGGAGCTCAATTCTTTTACAAACTTCATGAAATTTCTGAAAGAATCCGACTTAGACAGTCAGACCGTGATAGCCGTACAGGTCGAAAACGAAGTAGGTATCCTTGGCGCTGCAAGAGATTTTTCGCCCGGCGCCGCCGAAGAATACAGGAAAGATGTTCCCCGGGCATTAATTGAGCATATCGAAAAAGCAGGAACCAGCTTTCTTAGCGAAGCCGCGGACATTTATAAATCCGCCTCCGATAAATCCTGGGCCAATATATTCAGAAGGAACGCGGATGAAGCATTTATGTGCTGGAACTATTCCCTGCATATAAACCGGCTAGTGAAATCCGGCAAAGCGTGCTATGCCCTTTTCATGTTTACGAACGCCTGGCTGAAAGAATCCGACGATGAAAAGCCAGGTGTTTATCCATGCGGCGGCCCGGTGCCGGAGATGCTCGATATCTGGAAGTGCGGAGCGCCCGATCTGGATGCGCTGTCGCCGGATCTCTACACGTTCAGCTTTGAAAAGGCGGCAGGCCTGTATACAAGAAGCGACAACCCGCTTTTCATAGCGGAAACCCGCAGAGATAAATGGGCACCCGCCAATCTTTACGGAGCTGTCGGCACCTATCATGCGCTGTGCTATTCCCCGTTCGGCGCAGAGAGTATCGGAGAGGATAAATCATTCATCACGCAGATCATGCACACAAATCCGGATGACAAGAATGTTTCCAGCAAAACAGTAAAAGAGTACCTGTCCATGAGTTACCGGCTGCTTGGCAACAGTATGCCGCTCATCGCCGGCTGTTATGGATCGGATAAAATGATCGGATTTATACAAAACGACGGCTGCATGACCAAACAGATCCGTCTGGGCAGATACCTCATATCATTAGAGTTCTACCATCCGATCAATGATGTGGACGAATTCATCCCAGGCGCCGGCCTGGCGATTCAACAGAGCGAAAATGAGCTGATCTTTCTAGGCTACGGCTACAGAGCCAACATCGAAACCGCAGACCCAGGCAGGCAATTGGACTTCCTGTCACTGGAAAAGGGTACCTTCGATAAAGACACCGGCTGTATTAGATATATGCACCTAAACGGCGACGAACAACGCATCCAAATGGAAGAAAAGCCAACCATATTAAAAGCGTCATACTATGAGTTTTAACTGTCAAGCAAACTATAAAGCAGCAACCGCCCGACACCCAGCTGAAAATGTCAAATCGAATGCTGCGATTTACAATGGCTTAGTGCTGCCGATAAAGCAGCACATGTCTGGCCGGAGTATGGTCCTCATAGGGATCCCTTGAAGCCCGCCGTTTTTTTCGCTGCGTAGTTTGCAGCATTAGAGCAAACCATAAAGCAGCAACCGCCCGACACCCAGCTGAAAATGTCAAATCGAATGCTGAGATTTACATTAGCTTAGAGTTGCCGGTAAAGCAGCGCATGTGGGGGCAGAGTCTGGTCCTCATAGGGATCCCTTGAAGCCCGCCGGTTCTTTCGCTGC